>Ga0335074_10000537_pt1 | contig 53486 bp, 49 predicted proteins | sample Lox_Sample_23_FD_206715 | JGI IMG/M metagenome (GOLD analysis project Ga0335074, IMG submission 206715) | Soil microbial communities from Loxahatchee National Wildlife Refuge, Florida, United States - Lox_Sample_2.3 | ecosystem: Environmental > Terrestrial > Soil > Wetlands | place: USA...
GTCGATGATCCCGGCCAGCTCCGCCGCTGCGTCACCGTCAGGTCCGCCCTCCAGCGCCGCGCGAAGCTTGGGGAAGGTCGCGCGGACAGCCAGCCAGCTCCGGATCAACTCCAGGATTTGCCCCGGAGCCGGCGTCGCCAGCGGCACTATGGCCTCCAGGTCCGCGTCCGGGTCCATGGCGTAGCGAGCCGCCAGCTCCAGCAACGCCTCCTTGCTCTCGACGTACCGGTAAAGCAGCGCGTGGCTCAGCGCGAGCCGCTCCGCCACGTCGGTCATGAGCGCCCGCCGGTAGCCCTTCGCGATGAACACATCACACGCGGCGCGCGCGATGTCGTGCACCCGTCCTGGTGGGGTTCGTCTCGGCATGGTCGAATAATAATAACTCACTCTGTCAGTTATTGTCGGCACAGCGGCAAGAACCCTTGAGCCGTCAGAGCTACTGGGGGATCTTCGTCAGCAGTAGCCAGGCGCTGATCACGCCGCCGGCCAGGGCCGCGAGTACGGGCAGGACCAAGACATCCAAGCCGGCGCCGCCGAGCCCGAAGACCAGGAGCAGGCCGGCGATTAGGAGCAGGACAGCAGTGATCGCGTTGGGCGCCACCGCATCGAGGAGCAACGCGAGCGCGTGCTCGGTGGCCTCATGTGCGTCCGCGCCGACCCTGGCGCGTCGATCCAGGGCCGCCATAGCGCCTCCGCTGATCGCGGCGAGGGCCACGAGCTCGGCGCCCAGGAGCCGGGACGCCTGACCCGGGATGGCCAGCAGGATCGCGATGAACAGCACGGTGACAAACAGCGCGAGCGTCTGCGCCGCGCGGTTTCGGAGCTCCCGAGACTTCGCGATGGCGTCGATCCGAATCGAGACCGCGACGAACAGCAGGCCGGTGAGACCGGCGGCAGCGGTGCCGGCGACCTCCGCGAAGGTGCTCCAGTTCTCCAATCGGGTTCCCTAGTGAAACCGGCGCCGTCACGCGCCCGTCACGCGAGGGGAGACTACGGCCCGACCCGCGTCGATTGGTTCTAGTGGCCGTCGCATCATTGCCCTACGCGACCTCGGCACACTCAGGTATTCGGCCCCGTGACGCCGCCGTTGTTAGAAGGGCTGCACCCAGTCGATGTGCGCTCGACGCTTCCGGCAGGCGAGGGGATAGTTCGCCCCGTTGGTGCTCTGCTGAGCCACGCAGCGCCAGCCGAGGACGGTGCAAGTCCCTGGACGGGTACTGCCGTTGCGGGGCGGGCAGCGAGAGTTGATGTATTTGGGGTCGGTGTAACCCGACAGGCGCTGCCAGGCGCTCACCACCGAGCGAGCGCGCCGGCATGAAATGCCATGTGTCTGGAACCGTACGGTGTAGGGAGGTCCCGGAGGCGGCCCAATCGTGGGATAGCGAGCCGACAGGCAGGAGCGCGCCGCATGCGCGCTCGAGCTCGCCCCTTTGACGACACCGGCCGCGAGTGCCTGTGCGCCCAAGCACGACAACGCGAAAGCGACGGACGCAGCAAGTACAACGTATCTCCGCCGGGAGGAGCCTACTGCCAAGGCGCCAGCGTAGCGCTAGCGTGACTGCGCCACGCCGGCAAGTTGGCGGCCGTTGCGGCGGTAACTCTCCTCGGGAATCTCGGCCAGTCGAGAGCTTCCCGCCTGCTCACCGGTCAGCCCGTAGAACCGTTGAAAGCTCATGATCAGCGGGCGCCACTCGTCTGGGTCGATGCGATTGGGGGTTGCGAGCACCTGCTCCTCGGCGTGGACCCGCTCGATGCAAACCTCGAGCGCCTGCGCCAACCCGCCGAACGGATGTGCGTCGACGAGCGTGGCCTCGAGCTGGATCGGGCATTGCGCGACGCGCGGCGGCCTGACCAGGTCACTGGGAATGGCAGAAAGCTCGGCAAGGCCAAACTTGTCCGCCACGTGGCGGTAGCCGCGCCTGACCTTACCCTCGGAAACGGGAGAGCTACCGGTCGTCCTGGCGATCCGATCGACGTGCTCGACCATGGTCACATCCGGAAGGTTCAGAACGCATTCGCGCTCGCGCAGCAGGTTCTCCGTGGTCATCGAACTCCCAGCGAGTCCGAGCATGGCGTGATGTCCGAGCCACCAGGCCGAGGACATTGGAGCGAGGTTAGGGGTGCCGTCAGCGTTCAGCGTCGAGACGAGCACGACAGGGGTTCCGAAGTAGAGAATTGCGGGATCTGTGATTCGGTGCATGCGGTGAAAACGATCCCGCGCGCGATCGTGTGAGATCGGCGACCGGCGGGTCCGTGGGAGGCCGGTGACCGGTTCGCCGCGAACCGGTCACCAAGCCAGGGTCCACGGTCAGTTCAGGTCGAACCGATCGAGATTCATGACCTTGTCCCACACGGCCACGAAGTCCCGCACGAACTTCTCCGACGCGTCAGCGGAGGCGTAGACCTCGGCGATCGCGCGGAGCTGGGAGTTCGAACCGAACACCAGGTCGACGGCCGTGCCGGTCCACTTCGCCTCACCGGTAGCGCGATCGCTGCCCTCGTAGACGCCGCTCGCCGATTCGGAGGGCTTCCACTCCGTGCCCATGTCGAGCAGGTTGACGAAGAAGTCGTTCGTCAACGCGCCCGGACGCTCGGTGAGCACGCCGTGCTCGGACTGGCCGTGGTTGGCGCCGAGCGCGCGCAGGCCGCCGAGGAGCGCGGTCATTTCAGGAGCGGACAGCGTCAGTAGGTTGGCCCGCTCCACGAGCAGGTGCTCGGCCGGCACCGCCTGGCCGTCCTGCAGGTAGTTGATGAACCCGTCGTGCTTGGGCTCGAGCACGGCGAAGGAATCGATGTCGGTCTGCTCCGCCGAGGCGTCCGTCCGCCCGGGGGCGAAGGGGACCACCACGTCGCGTCCGCCATTCCTTGCCGCCCGCTCGACCGCGGCGCAACCACCCAGCACGATCAGATCGGCGAGCGAGACGCGCTTACCGCCGGACTGGGACTCGTTGAACTCGCGCCGGATCCCTTCCAGGGTCTCGAGCACGCCGGCGCTCCCGGAGTTCGCGTCCCAGTCCTTCTGCGGAGCCAGGCGGATCCGCCCCCCGTTGGCCCCTCCCCGCTTGTCGGTCCCGCGGAAGGTCGAAGCCGACGCCCACGCGGTGCCGACCAACTGGGGGACCGAGAGCCCGGAGGCGAGGATCTCGGCCTTCAGCGCGGCGATGTCCTCTTGGTCGATCAGCTCGTGATCGACGGGGGGGACGGGGTCCTGCCACAGCTGCGGCTCGCCTTCTGGGACCAGCGGACCGAGATAGCGCGACAGCGGCCCCATGTCGCGGTGCGTGAGCTTGTACCAGGCCTTGGCGAACGCGTCGGCGAACTCGTCCGGGTTCTCGTAGAAGCGCCTGGAGATCGGCCCGTAGATCGGGTCGACCTTCAGCGACAGGTCTGTGGTGAGCATCACCGGAGCGTGTGTCTTGGACGGGTCGTGGGCATCCGGAACGGTTCCCTGCGCGGAGGCGTCCTTCGCGACCCACTGGTTGGCGCCGGCCGGGCTCTTGGTCAGCTCCCACTCGTACTCGAACAGGTTGGTGAAGAAGCCGTTGTCCCACGTCACCGGGGTCGCCGTCCAGATCCCCTCGAGCCCGCTCGTCCAGGTGTTGCCACCATTGCCGTTGCCGACCGAGTTCTTCCAGCCGAGGCCCTGCAGCTCGAGCGGAGCGGCTTCGGGATCGGGACCGATGTGCTCGTCGGTCACCGCCCCGTGGGTCTTTCCGAACGTATGGCCGCCAGCGATCAGCGCCACGGTCTCCTCATCGTTCATCGCCATGCGAGAGAACGTCTCCCGGATGTCGCGGGCTGCGGCCACCGGATCCGGGTTGCCGTTCGGACCCTCCGGGTTCACGTAGATGAGACCCATCTGAACCGCGCCGAGTGGCTGCTCGAGATCGCGCTCGCCGCTGTAGCGCTCATCGCCGAGCCACGTCTGTTCGGGCCCCCAGTAGACGTCCTCGGGCTCCCAGACGTCCTCGCGCCCACCGCCGAAGCCGAACGTCTTGAAGCCCATCGACTCAAGCGCCACATTGCCCGTGAGGATCATCAGGTCGGCCCAGGAGATCTTGTTGCCGTACTTCTGCTTGATCGGCCACAGGACGCGGCGGGCCTTGTCGAGGCTGACGTTGTCGGGCCAGCTGTTGAGCGGCGCGAAGCGCTGGGCGCCCGCGCCGCCGCCGCCGCGGCCGTCGGTGATCCGGTACGTGCCGGCGCTGTGCCACGCCATCCGGATGAAGAGCGGTCCGTAGTGTCCGAAGTCCGCCGGCCACCATGCCTGCGAATCTGTCATCAGCTCCCGAAGCTCCTGCCTCACGGCGTCGAGATCGAGCGTCGCGAACGCCTCGGCGTAGTTGAAGTCCTCCCCCAGCGGATTGGACTCCGGGGAGTGGTGGTGCAGGACCTTCAGGTTGAGCTGATTGGGCCACCAATCCCGGTTGCGCCAGCCCCCATCCGGGGTGTGCACGACCGGGCACTGTGCCTTGCTATCGGTGACAGCCACGTCTGTTCCGCTCCTTTTCGCTCGTTCGCGTTGGTTCTCAGTAGTCGACTCTGGTGGTACGACACCCGGGGGCGGGCCGTCCTTCCCCGCCTCGCGACCCCGGCCAGGCGCCGCGACCGGCCGCGGACGTCGCGCGGGCCGCGACCCCCCACGGGGAGGCGGCACTCTATTGGAACGATTCAAAGGTTGGTACGGCCAGCTTTCTGGAATCGATCGCGAACTGCTCGGATCGGCGAGGTGGGCCACTTGACGCCAATGCGAACATCCGTTCGATGCAGCCGTTCAGCTTCACCATCGCCGAGCACGATCCGCAGCGTCCGTGGATCGTTCTGCGCCTCGAACACCGGACGGTCGAGCCGGACGACGGCGCCGACTTCTTCACGTGGGCCCGGGAACAGTGGCCCGACCCGCGTTGGTCCGTCGAGCTCGACCCGTGGCAGCTGAGCCCGCAAACGTCGCACGATTCCGGTCACGTGCCGGGCTATGCTCCCGGATGTGGGACGGAGCGCCGGGAGGGAGATTCCGCTTAGGCGGTTTCTCGCTAGGAGCCCGTCTGAGAGACCGCCGCCAACTTAAGAGCAGGAGAAGCCTGGATGGCTGAGAGCAGACTGATGACCGCCGAGGGCGTGGAGCAGCTTCGTGCCGAACTGCACCGCCTCGAGACCGAGGAGCGCGCGAAGGTGGTCGAGCAGATCAAGACCGCGCGCGAGTGGGGCGACCTCAAGGAGAACTCCGAATACCACGCGGCCAAGGACGCCCAGTCGCAACTGGAGACACGAATCCTTCGCCTGCGCGAGAAGCTGCTCAACGCCGAGGTGGTCGAGGCGGGCGCGTCACCCGACGGCACGGCCCGGTTCGGCGCGACCGTCACCTTCGAGGACGAGCGAAGCGGCCAGAGTCAGAGCTTCCGGTTGGTCGCATCCCATGACGCCAACCCGTCGGCCGGCGCGCTGTCGGTCGAATCGCCCATCGGCGCTGCCCTGAACGGCCGGGCGGTCGGTCACGTCGTCGAGGTCCACACGCCCAAGGGCGTGCGCCGGCTGCGCATCACCGCCGTCAGCTGACGCGTCTCGGCGTCAGGCCGGATGGTGGCTCGCGGCGACCATCGCGGCCAACGCCTCGGCCTCGTCGGCCAGCCTGCGGTACTCGGCGAGCATCTCGGGTGAGTCGATCTCGGGGAGCTGGCGGCGACAGGCCAGCACGTACGCGTACCCGGCCGTCGGAAAGACGTCCTGCACCGCCTCGTAGGCGGCCTTAACGCGGACTTGCTCTTCGGTGAGGGCCAATGGGGTCTCCTGGAGAAGGTGTTCGCTGGTCAGCCAAGGTCCTGGTCACCTAGATCGACGTGTCCGTGCGAGGCTAGCCAGCGCAGGGCAACGCGAAGCGCGTCGAGTGAGCTGTACCGCGGCCGGTAGCCGAGGACCTCGCGGGCACGATCGATGCTGGCCGCAATGCTGCGCCCGACGTGTTCGCGCGTGGTCTCGGCGTGCTCGGCGCCGACGCGTCGCTCGAACTCCTTCCAACCGAGGAAGTCGATGACCGCCTCACGCCCGAACCACCCGGCCACGCCGGCGGCCAGCCCGCGCAAGGTCATCGCCTGTTCAGACACGACGTGAAAGCTCGATCCGATGGCGGCTGGCCGGGTCAGCGCACGCTCGAACGCCTGCGCGACATCGTCCGCATGCACATGGTGCAGCACGCCGAGCCCCTGGTCGGGCAGAGCGAGTGGTTCGCCGACCGCGAGCCGCCGCCAGACGTCGAGATCGAGGTTGCCCGCCGGCGTGATCGACGGCCACGGACCGGTGATGTGCCCGGGATGCAGCACCACGCTCGGCACTCCGCCGGCGAGTGTCTCGCGGTGCAGCAGCCTCTCGATCGCGGCCTTGCCGGTGCCGTATTCACCGTATGCGGTCCGGGGCTCATCCTCGGTGACCGGCACCGTCGCCACGGGACCGTGAACCCAGATCGTGCCGCAGTGGAGCAGCAGCGGGCGTGTTGGCCGCAACGCATCCACGAGCTCCTGTGCGGAATCGGGTGTGAAACACAGCATGTCGACGACGGCATCCGGCGCCAGGGCTGCGATCCGCTCACCGAACGCGCCGGCCGCGTCCTCGGCCTCTCGGTCGGCACGGATTTGGCGCACCGAGCGCCACTCGGGACCCGACACGTAGGGCTCCCGCGCGCCGCGGCTGATCGCCACGACCTCGTGGCCGCCCCGGACCAGGCGGGGAACCAGGTACGTCCCAGTGTGCCCGGTGGCACCGATGACGACAATCCGGCCGATCGCGCGACCCTAACAAGATCGCCCGCCCGAGCTTTCGCCGCACGGCGAGAGCGACGGCCGCCCCTGCCGTGCAGATGACCAACTCGAAGCTACTGCGACGGCCGGGGACGCAACGGCCACAGGCGAGATGGCCGACGCTCGCGCTCACGGGTGGCGCGCCGCGGACGCCCGCCATGCCGAGGCGCGTGGGGTCCGCGCAGGCGCGACGCCGATTGCTCGCTGTCGGGTAGCGGGATCCCGCCCAGCGGCGGATGCGGCGTTCGTCCGTCACGGTCGGGGCCGGGACCGTCGCCCCCGTCGTCGGACGGTCCGGGGTCTGAACCGCCGCGGCGGAAGAGGACCAGCGGCACCAGCGCGAGAAGCAGCAGCATCCAGGCAAGCCCGATCCAAAGCAACGCACCCGCGGCTTGCTCGCCGACCGCCGCAAACAGACCGACCATCCACGGCAGGCCCATGCAGGCGACGAACGCGGTCAAGCGCAGCCAGAACCGGGACCGCCGGCGCAGCGCCGGATCCCGCATGGCACTGACGAGAATGCCGAGGGGAATCGTCGCGAGCGACAAGACCGCTACCCCCATGAGCGAAGACTACCGCTCACCTGATGGATCTAGCCACGCTCGCGCAACAGCGAGCTCAGGTCGGCCAGCGGCCCCAGGTGGCGGAGTTTGTCGGGGTTGACGACCGAGCTCACGCCCTGGATCTGGCCATCGGCGACATCGAGGATCATCACTGCGGCGAGCCTGCCGGCGCGGTCGAGGAACAGGGCACCCGGTTGCCCGTTGACCTCTTCGCGGCGGACGGTGAAACCACCGATGCGGGCGGCGCGCCGCAGGCCCGCGACCAGAGCGCGCGCGACGGTGGCGCGGCCGTGCAGCGGGCGTTTGACAGCAGGCGCCTTGCCGCCGCCGTCGGCGCGGAGCACCACGTCGTGGGCCAGCAGCTCCTCGAGCCCTTCGAGATCCCCCTCCTCGGCGGCGGCGAAGAAGCGAGTCGCGAGCTGCTCGCGCTGCTCGCGCGAAGCGTCGAAGCGTGGACGTCGCTCGTCCACGTGCCGGCGGGCGCGGGTGACGAGTTGGCGGGCGTTCGGCTCGCTCGTGTCGAGGATCTTCGCGATCCGGTCGTAGGGCTCGTCGAACACCTCGTGGAGCAAGAACGCGGCGCGCTGCTCGGGCGTCAGGCTCTCGAGCAGGACGAGGAACGCGAGCGACAGGGAGTCCGCCATCTCGAGGGCGCGGGCGGGGTCGTCGTCGGCGCTCGGCACGAGTGGCTCGGGCAGCCATTCGCCGACGTAGGTCTCGCGCCGAACCCGCGCCGAGCGGAGATGGTCGAGCGAGAGCCGCGAGACCACCGTCGAGAGATAGGCGCGCGGCGACTCGATCCGCTCGCCACTCTCCCGCGCCCGGTAGAGCCGGAGAAACCCCTCCTGGACGACGTCCTCCGCCTCGCTCACGCTGCCGAGCATCCGGTAGGCGATGGCAAACGCCGGCCGTCGGAGCTCGTCGAACTCCTCACTTGTCATCGCACACCCCGTGCTGCGTCATCGACTCACCCCAGCCCCTCAGCGAAGCCCTGCCGCCAGCTCGGATACCGGAGCTGCCAGCCCAGCTCACGCTTGGCTTTTGCATTCGAGGAACCACGCGACTCGGTCATCATGACGGTCGCCATCTCGCCCGCAGCGAGCCGTGCCAGCCAGCGCGGGATGCGCCTTGGCGGCTTGGCGCCGAGCTCTCTTGCCAGGACCGGCAGCCACTCCCGGGTCGCCGCGGGCTCGTCGTCGACGATGTTGTAGATCCCCGGCTCGCCTCGCTGCACGGCCAGCGCCGTCGCCGTCGCCGCGTCTTCGATGTGGACGTACGACCAAACGCCATCGCCGTCCCCGACGATCGGGAACCGGCGCTTGCGGATTGGCGCGGCCATCGCCGCGTCCGGAGCCCGGCTCATCGAGGTCCCCGGACCGTAGAAACCGCCGTAGCGCAATACGAGACCCTCGCCCCAGTCGATGCTCGTCACCGCCCGCTCGACGTGCAGGATCCCCACAAGCGCAGGACGCATCGCCCCCGGAGGATTGGGATCGATCGGATCGGCCTCGGTCAGCACCGGGCCGCCCGTGCTCGCCCATCGAAAGGCCCCAAAGCTCTGCGCCACGAACCGCCGAGCTCCCACGGCGCGACCGGCGGCCAGGAGATGGTCGGTCCCCTCGGACCGCAGTCGGTTGGTCATGATCGCCATGGGCGCCCGCTCGGGATGACGCACGTCCCTCGCGGACAGCTTCCCGGATAGCGCCGTCAGCTCGTGCACGATCACTTCAGGCTCGGCCGACGCCACCGCCTGCGCGACGGCGTCGGGGTCAAGCGCGTCGGCCACGACCGGGCGGGCGCCGAGGCTGCGCACCAAGTCCTGCTTGGAGTTGCTCCTGGTCATCCCCACTACGTCGTGGCCTTGCGCCACGAGCTGCGGGACGAGCGCCCGGCCGAGAACGCCGGTGGCGCCTGCAACGAAGATCTTCATGACTGCTCCCTTCTGTCTCACGCTCCTCTTGTGAGACGAGATGCAGGCGTCCCCTGTGACAGACCCCGTCCGAAGTCGGTCTGTTATGGGCGAAATGATGCTGCACACGAGTCGACGGCGCAGTCGCTGTGGCTCGCCGCCGCCACGAACTACGCGGGGCCAGGACGACCTGATCGTCGGCTCGGTGAACCCGTTCGAGCTGTTTTTGATCTTCGTCGAGCTGACCGCCCCCGGACGCGCGATGCCGCGGCTCACGATCGACCAATCCCACAACATCGAGGCGAAGGTGGAGGCGATGACACTGAGTGTGGTTAACCTGCAGGAGGCCTACGGGCAACATTCTCAACGTCGATGGCGGCGTCGCGGCGGCGTACACGCGCTGGCCGACCGACTATCTCGGCGGGACGCCGGGGCGATTTAGTGGTGCACCATGGACAGCGTCTCGATGATGCTGATTGCCGCCGCCCCGTAGAACAGGGCGGGCGTCCAGCTTGGAGCCAGGATCCGACGGCGCCGAATGAGCCGCCACACCGCGCGTATCACGAAAGCGAACAGCAGCGAACCGATTAGCCGCCCGACGAATGCCCCGGCCTTCGCCGCTCCGGTCCCTGGAGTGTCCTCGGCCGCGCCAAGCGACGCGCCGAGAGAGAACAGAGACCAGACCGCGATGGCAAGCGACAAGCGGAGCGGAACCGATGACCGCGAGCGGGTCGCGGCGGGAGACAAGCCGTCGTCCACCACCCCATTCTCAGCCAGACGGCGCGGAGATGCGCCAGTTCCGGCAGAGTTACTCGAGCACCACGGCGCGGGCGTCCACGGGCGCCCTGACCGGGCGGCGCCAGCCCGAGATGGCCATCCCCACCGCCGGGATCATCGCGACCCCGATCAGTACGAGCGCCCACACGAACGTCGAACCGAATGCGTCGGCCAGCGGTCCCGCGACCGCAGCGTGCGCGCGCGCCGGCAGGTGCTGAAGCATGGCGATCCCGCCGGAGCTCGAGCCGGTGGCGCGACTCCCGAGGATCCCACTGAGATTGCTCGTGATCGCGGAGGCCAGGATCACCGAGAGAACGGCGGTGCCAATCGAAGCTCCGGCCTGGCGGATGATGTTCATCGCCGTGCTCGTCCGGGCGATGGCGGCGAGCGGGACCGCCTGCATGGCGGCGGTCATGTTCGGCATCATCGCCAGTCCCATACCGATGCCCTGGACGAAGTTCCCGGCGCACAGCAGGGCGTAGGAGGTGTGCGGGGCGACGAACGCGAACGGGATCAACCCGATCGCCACGAAAGGCAGGCCGGCGGCGGGCAACCAGGTGGGTCCATACCGATCGGTCAGGCGGCCCGAGATCGGCATCAACAGCATCGCTCCGACGCCGCCCGGCGCCATCAGCAGGCCGGCCTGAAGCGCGGTGGCGCCCCGTACCGCCTGGAAGTACAGGGGCACGAGCAGCAGCGTGCCGAACACGGAGATTGCGAACAGAAGGAACGTGCCCGCGGCCGCGCCGGCGCGCGTATGAGCAAACGTTCGGAGGTCGATGAGCGGGTTGGGGCTTCGCCACGTGTGGACGAACCAGGCGGCGATCAGCACCACTCCGGCGAGCGTCGGGCCCCATGAGCGGACCGAGCCGAAGCCATAGGTCGAGGACTCGGCGAGGCCGAAGATGAACACCGCCAGCCCGGGCGAGAGCAGCAGCATCCCGAGCCAGTCGAGCCGGTGGGCGGGCTGCGGCTGATCGGGCTCGAGCACGATCAGCGCGAGGATGAACGCCACGATCCCGATCGGAAGGTTGATGAAGAAGATCCAGCGCCAGGACGCGTTATCGACCAGGTAACCGCCGAGGATCGGCCCGAGGATCGGCGCGATCAGCATCGGTACCCCGAGCACGCCCATCACGCGGCCCATCCGGTGAGGACCGGCCTTCCTGGTCAGGATCGTCATGACCGCCGGCATGATCATCCCGCCGCCGAACCCCTGAAGGACGCGGAAGAAGATGAGCGATCCAGCGCTCCACGACAGGCCCGACAGCACCGACCCGAGCGTGAACAACGCCAGCGACGTCATGTAGATGCGCTTGGTGCCGAACCGATCGGCGGCCCAGCCGCTGACCGGGATCACGGTGGCGAGCGCCAGCGTGTACCCGGTGATGACCCACTGGATCGTGGTCAGTGAGGAGTGGAACGCGACCGCGAGGTGGTCGATGGCGACGTTGACCACAGTCGTGTCGAGGATCGACATGACCGCGCCCAGCATCACCACGCCGGCGACGATCAGCGTCTCGCGGTCGAGCCCTTCGGGCTGGATTACGGTTGCCGACCTGTCGGGCATATGGGCATCGTAGCGGACCGCTAAGTCCGCTTATTTTCCGGGCGCTTTCGCGACGAGCGGCTCAGAAGAGCTCGCGCCAGCTGAAGCTCGGCGAGTAGCCGAGCACCTCGCGCGCCTTGCGAATGTCCAGCAGCGTGTCGTGTCCGGTGACGTGATCGGCGACCGGGACCCCCGGGAAAACCTCGCTCATAAGCTCGCGGCTGGGCCGCGTCATGACCGTGTCGGCGGCGGCGATGATGAAGCTGTCGGCGCCGTCGACGTCGGCCTCGAGCGCGAGCCGCACGCTCTGAGCGACATGGCTCTCATCTACGTAGCCCCAGAGGTTCCACTTCCGGAGGCGCGGGTCGTCCCAGTAGGTCGGGAAGCGTTCGTAGTCGGAGCGAACCATGATGTTCGAGAACCGCAGTCCGACCAGCGTCGTCCCGTGCCAGCGGTGCGACTGGCGGGCCATCTCCTCGCCGAGGACCTTGGACAGCGCGTAGCCCGTCTCCGGATACACGTGCGCCTCGTCGACCGGTGCGTAGTCAGGCGGCCGGTCGAACGGCAGCCCGAGGGTCGTCTCGCTCGAGGCCCAGACCACCCGCGGTAGCCCGAGGCGCGCCGCGGCCGAGAACACCGTGTAGGTGCTCGTGATGTTGGTCCGGAACACCTGATCCGGCGTGGCATGGACCGGCGAGGGGATCGCCGCCAGGTGCACCACCGCCTCGACGCCCGGCAGCGTGTGACCGCCGCTCAGCGCCTCGAGGGTCTGCCCGAAATCGGTGACGTCGGCCCGCAGGAACGGGATCTCGGCGTCCGGGTGCGGAGATTCGGGCGAGGGGACCAGATCGATGTTGAGCACCCGATGCCCGTGGTCGTGCAGATCGTGCACGACCGCCCGCCCCGCCTTGCCGCTGCCTCCGGTCACCGCGATCGTCGCCATCGGAGGAAAGGTTTACCCGATCGCGGGCGGATCACGCCGGAGGAGGAGAGCGAGTTATCCGGGCTGGTTCCCGATCCCGTGTAGTTCTCGGCGCGCGCCGCCCGACCGGCCCGTGGCGCCCGACCACCCGCCAGGACTGCCGCCCGACCGGCCGCTCCGCGCCCCATGGGCGACGCCGTCGCCTTGGCCGTCCTGCCCGTTTACCGACGGGAGACCCGCCGCTCGGCCGTTCCACGCGCTGTCAGATCGATCGCCGATCGACCCGCCACCGTGGCTGCCGCCTTGACCGCCGGGCGAGTCGCTCGGCTGCTGGTAGGAGCCCGGCTGTCCGTTGGCCTGTCCCGCGGGCTCGCCTTGCGCGTGGCCGTTCGGGTAGCTGCCGTGCCGCGGCGCGCCGGACCAGCCTCCGGCGGAACCCAATGCCCCCCACTGGGCGGCAGCCTGGTCCGAGCCCTTGCCGTGCCGCGCCGCTCGCGTCCGCGGCTCGTGTTGGCTCCGCCGCGGGATGCCATCAGACGTTCCTATACGCGCCCGCGGCTGACTGACGACGAGCGCGTGTGTGACGACAAGCGAGTGTGCGGAACCCAGCGAGACGACCGGGAGCGCGCCGGCGGCCTGCGAGACATGCCGGCGGTGGTGCGCCCCGTCTGCGCGAACCGCCTTCGCGCTCGATCCGTCGGCCCGGCTGAATATTGGCCGGCCGGAGTGGGGCGCGACGAGGACGATGCCGCCGACCGCGCACACCGAGACGGCGCAGGCGGCCGTCACCTGGGCGACGGTACCGCCGATCAGCGCGCCCTTGGCCGCGAGGCCGCCGAAGAGCGCGCCTCCACTCGCGACAGGAACCGAGGGATCGGGGACGAGCCCGCGCAGCGCACGCGCATCGCCGCGCAGCGCGCGCTTGTAGGCACGACAGGACGCGCACATCCGTAGGTGCCGGCGCACGGTCCGGTCGCCGCGGCGACCGTCGGGCTCGGCGGCCAGGGCGGCGCGCGCGGCGGCGCACGACATCTCGTAGGCCTCGCGATACGAGCGCAGGCTGATCCGGGCGCGGGCGATCAGTCCGTGCACCGAGGCCTCGTCCACCTCGAGCAGCGCCGCGATCTCTCGGTAGGAGTGCCCGGCAAGCTCGCGCATCAGCAGCGCGGTCCGCTGCGCCTCGGGAAGCTCGCGGATTCCCGCCATCACCGTCTCGAGCTCGGCCTTCGTGCCCTCGCCGCCTTGCGCCGTGTCGGGAACCACCTCCTCGGCGCGCGTATCGGTGCGCCGCCTGCGCGCCACGTCGATCGCGGCGTTGCGCGCCACCTTCATGAGCCAGGCCGGCAGGTTCTCGGGCAAGCCCTTGCGGAGGGATATGGCGAGCGCGGCGAACGCATCCTGCGCCGCGTCCTCGGCGTCGTGCCGGGAGCCGAGGACGCCCATGCACACCGCGAGCACGCTCTTGCGGTGACGCTCGTAGAGCAGTGCAAACGCGTAGTCGTCGCCCCCAGCGAAACGTTCAGCGAGCGCAAGGTCTGAACGCAGCCGCAGCAGCCGACGCGGAATCGCCCCGGTCCGGGGGATGGGCGCTAGAGCGTCCATCCCCCGACCGGTGCTGGACCACGACCGCTGTCCGCTTGGGCGACGCCTCTCAACTCACCTCTTCTTGTGGTGCTTGTGGTGATGCTTTCCCTTCCCCTTGGCCTTGCCCGTGTGCTTGACCCCGAACATCGCCAGGGTTGCGTCCAGCGCGCTCTGCTTCGCGGCTGGAGTCGCCGAGCTGCCGGCCGGGAAATCGAGCAGCGCGGCGAGCGGCAGCGCCGCGATCTGGGCGGCCGTTTCTCCGGCTGGGGCGACGACGACACCGGCCACAGTATCCCCCGTGGACACGTTGCCGAGCGACCCGCCGAACAGGCCGTTCCCGGTCGTCGAGTTCCCTCCGAGGATCACCGTGTTCGGACCGACCGTGAACATGGCCGGCGTGGTGAAGAAACCGCTCGGGTAGGAATTGGAGACGGTGACCGTCACGGTGCCCGGCGCCATGCTCCCGCTGGTCGCGGTGACCGTGCCGACGAACGCGTACAGCTGCTTCGGCGTCGGCGCCGTGTGGGCGAACACCGCGAGGGCCGGGCTGGCGGTGAGGGTCTGGATCGTGTCCGACGAGGACCCGCTGAACAGCGCCACGAACCTATCGCCGGCTGCCAGACCGTTGATCGTCGTCGGTTTGCCGTTGACCGCGATCCGGGTGCTGGTCGAGCTCGTGCTGATCGTGACCTGGGTCAGCGTGGGCGTCGTCGGCGTGGTCATCTGCGAGCCGCGCCAATGCGACCTGAGCCTGCCCTGCTGGCCCCATCCCTGACCGCCCTGGCCGCCCTGGTGGCTATGTCCGAATCCGGGCGCGCCCCAGCCGCGGCCCGGGTTGCCGAAGGCGGGCGGAGTGAGCACGTAAGCGTTGGCCACGAACGTGCCGGCCCCGGGGTCCACGGACACCACCGTGCCGGCGACCGCTGCGCGCGGGCCCGATGGTCCGTTCCCCCATCCGCCGCCACCTCCGCTGTGGGCGCTAGCCGCTGCCGTGCCAAGCGTCAACGGCAACGCAAGGACCAACGCAATGACGGCTCGTCTCATGTCTGCACCTCCGGGGCAGTAGTAATCATGCCGTGCGGGTTCGGCCTTTGCTCAACTAGACGAAGCAGAACGACAAAAGTGCGCTGCTAATTCCCGCGAAGGTTGGTTTTTCCTCGGGGGGCGCTGGCGACGCCGGCGCGCTCCACGGGAGATTGCCGCTGCAAGACCCCACTAAAGCTGTGCTCTTGAGGACAGCGCGGGACCGGGCGCATATCGTCCCGGGCGGTGGGGACAGAACGGCAGGAAGGGGTATCGGTGGATGCGCCCACGTTGGTCGTCACGCCCTCGTCGTGGTCGTGACTGGGGTCGCGGTTCGGGCGGCGCCGGCGGTTGAGCCAGATGCGATGTTCGCCGCGGCGCACGACACGGCGCGGAGGCTCGAGCGATGGGGAAGCGGCCGCGACTGGCGCGGACCCGATCCGTATGACGCCCTGAACGCAACACGACTTGCGGCGGCGGCCCGACGCTCTCCGCTCGCACTTCGGGTCGTGACGCAAGCCGTGAAACGCTCGCCGTTGAACCTTCGACCCATCCTCGGCGTCCCGGACGGGCTGAGCGCCGCCACGCTCGCGCACGTCGTGTCTGCCTACGCGTACAACGGCTTCCTCGACCGGGAAGAGGCCAGCGCCAAGCTGCGCGACGCTGTGGCGACGCTCGCCGCGCTGCGCTGCACCCCATTCCCCGAGCCTTGCTGGGGCTACCACTTTGACGTGCAGACGCGCGTCTTCTTCTATCCAAGCACGAGCCCCAACACGATCGCGACCGCCTTCGCCGGCCTCGGACTGCTCGACGCGTACGAGGTCGCCGGAATGGACAACGCGCTCGACCTGGCGATCGGTGCCGGCGAGTCACTTCTGCGCCGAGTGCCCCAGACAAAGATGGCGCCGGGAGCCTACTTCGGCTACCTCCCAGACGACGCTACCCCTATCCACAACGCCAACATGCTCGTAGCCGCCCTCCTCGCGCGCCTGGCGAGGGTCACCGCGCGTGCCGATCTCCACGATGCCGCGCGCGAGGCGGTGCAGTACACGATCACCCGTCAGCACCTCGATGGCTCGTGGCCCTACGGGGAGCGTCCGAATCTGACCTGGATTGACGGCTTTCACACCGGCTACGTGTTGGACTCGCTACTCACCTGCGTCGAAGCGGGCGTCGGTGGGTCAAGCGCGGAGCAAGCCTGGCGGCGCGGACTTCAGTACTACGTCGACGCGCTGATCGATCCTGATGGCGCGCCACGCTATTCGACGACCTCGCGCTACCCGATCGACGGGCAAGCGGCCGCCCAGGCACTTCTGACCCTCTCCCGGGCCGCCTCACGCGAACCAGCGCTGGCCGACCGCCGTTGGTCGGTGCTGGACTATGCCCTGCGCGAACTCATTCGCGACGACGGGGCCTTCGTGTTCCAACGCGACCGGCACTGGCTAAACCCGATCGCCCACCCTCGCTGGGTACAGGCGCCGATGCTCGAGGCGCTTGCCCATCTGCTCGCCGCGGGCGACCGTAGGCCGAGCACCGCGATTCCTCTTCCAGTCGCGGCGACGCGAGGCGACACCCTTGCGGCACACGTCGTTCGCCGCGCGACTCGGACCTCGCCGGCGATACGAGCCGTGGTCAAGTCCGCGCTCATCCAGCGGATCATTCAAACCGAACGCGCGGTACGGATCGTCGAGCCGGGTGGCCGTTTCATCGCGGCTCAGGTTACTCGGCGGCCCGTCGGTCAATACACCCTTCGCTCCGGGCTTATCGTGCACCTCCGTCACAACAGCCGCGACATCGACATGCTCAACGAGATCTTCGCGAAGCGCTTTTACGAACCGCCGCCCGGCCCGCTCGCCGACGCGCTGCAGACAAGAGAGGCGTTGCGCGTCCTCGACCTCGGCGGTAACGTCGGACTCTTCGCCGCGTATGCGTTCGGACGCTGGGACGTTTCGCAGGTTCGTTCGTTCGAGCCCGATCCGGACAACGCTCGCCTGCTCAGGACCACCATCGCCGCCAATGCCCGCGCGAGCACCTGGCTGCTCAAGGAGGCGGCCATAGCGAACAAATCGGGCAGCGTAGAGTTCGTCTGCGGCCGCCTAGCCGAATCGCGTATGGCACACCCAGGTGAGGACGCGGTCCGCGTGCCGACGGTCGATCTGTACGAGATCGATCATCACGTCGATCTGCTCAAGATCGATATAGAGGGCGCGGAATGGTCCCTTCTCGCCGATCCGCGCCTACCCGGCCTCGGAGCTCGGACGATCGTGATGGAGTGGCACGCACGCTTCTGCCCGTCATCCAACCCTCACGCGATGGCGCGCGAGCTTCTGCTCGACGCCGGCTACGAGATTGAGGGCGATCAACCGTCTCCCCATGGGCTAACCGGCGTGTTGTGGGCCACTCGTGGTCACTAACGGTCGAGACAGCGATCGCGTGCTCATGACGAGTTGCCCGTCATGCGGTTTGACAAACGGGCATCCGGTGCTGTTCACCGGACGGGATCATTTGGTCGGCGCAGCGGGCTCGTTCTCGGTCGTATGCTGCGATGGCTGCGGCCTTGCATTCACCTGGCCGCAACTCCGCGCCGAGGATTTCGGCTCGTTTTATCCGGAGACCGCGTATCCGGCCTACCAGGCCCGTGGACCGTCGGCCGGTGTCGTCAAAACAACGCTCGACGCCTGGGCGTCACGCCGACGTGCTCGGTCAGTGCGAAAGGGCCCATATCTGCGCTACTTCACCCGGAGCCCGGGCGTCCTACTCGACGTCGGCTGCGGCATCGGCCATCACGGCGCCGCTTTTCGGGAGAGAGGTTGGATAGTTCACGGGATCGAGCCGTCTGCCTCGGCCGCCCGCGAGGCCGCCCGCTGCGGCCTGATCGTGCACTGCGGGACCCTTCGTGACGCTGGAGCACCAACCGGCCCCTTCGACGTCGTCATCTTCAATCACTCGCTCGAGCACATTCCGCATCCGGGCGACGCGCTGCGCCGTGCCCACTCGCTACTTAGGCCGGGCGGGGAGATCGCCGTGGCGGTTCCGGACTTTGGCTGTTGGCAGAGACGGCTATTCCGAGACCGCTGGTTTCACCTCGACATACCTCGCCACCTCCAACACTTCACCGCCGGCACCCTCGCCGACCTCGCCGGTCAGGCCGGGTTTCAGGAGGTTTCCGTAACCCGGTATGCGTCGCCGAACGGTCTGCCAAACAGTGTCCAGTACCTACTGCTGGGCCACCTCGTCCTTCCCCAGCGGGGCCGCTCGGCTCGGATTACCGCGGTGTTCTACCGGCTGGTGCGCGCTATAACCTCGCGGCTGCCAGGCGATCACCTGCTTCTGACCGCCCGCCGTAGTCGCGTCGAACCGCCCGTCGCTCCGCCAGATGGGCGTCACGATGATCCCAATTCAGACATAGTGTCAACACAGAGCCGACCACCAGAATTCCCGACACGCTCGACAGTGTCGCCAGCGTGATCGAGCCGATAATCGCAACGCCCAAATACATCGCCGCGCCAAACGCAACTGGCCCTCGTTCTCGTAGAGCGAAAAGCAGGCCTGCCATCACCGGCGAGTAAATGAGGACGAACCCAATCACCCCCATCGTGGCCAAGATGCTGAAGCTGCCCAGATCACTGTTGCGAATCGACCCATCGCGTTCCCCCTCTACCCAGAGAGAGTCCGGCGTGCGCAGCCCTACCCCGACTAACCACCGGCCGTTGACTACCTGCGCGACATAGCGGGCCTGTTGAAACCGATAGCCAACGTTGCCGCTCTGGTCCTGGACGTTGGTGAATCCCAGCTCTGTGCGCGCGACTACCGCCTCGAGTGGACTACTCGATTGACTGCTGCCGGTTCCACTCGCGACCGCCACGGCTACTGCAATGCAAGCTATGGCGACCATCGCCGCGCGCCGAACACGCGCGCCCTCCCATCCCGCTCGCACACAGTAGAGAAAACCCACGAGCAGCAGGGCGACTGTTTCACTTGCATATACGGCTCGCGTGAACGAGAGAGCATTTGCCACACCCGTGAGGAGGGCAAGAACCACCGCCGGACGCCTCGCGCCCGGCGGTCCGAGTAGAGCGACGCCGAGCGCCATCGGGAACGCCGCGATGATCAGGTCATTCATCGGGGCGTAGATCCGGACGACCCCGTCAAACGAGGCCGTCTTGCCGATATGCACCAGCCAGGGAAGCCCGAGCCCAAGCAGGACACTGAGAATCTGGCCAATCGAGTACAGGGCGGCCCCTGCTCCGAGCGTCAGGGCAAAGCCAAGGAGATGGTCCCGCCGGCGCAGCCCGGCCAGAGCGAGCGGGACCAGAAGGCCGAAGTACATGAAGTCTCGACCGAACTTCACTGCCGCGAATAGAGATTCATTGGCTCCGACTGACCTCTCGGTTTCCCAGAACCACCACAGTAGATAGATGCCGGCCCAGGCGAACGCGATCGTAACCACCCAGTCTCGTGAGGCCTCCCTACTGTTCGTCAGGGCGCAACAGGCGAGGAAGCCCAACAGCGCGGCGACCGCGACATCGTCCAGGTAGTTCCCGCCCGTGGCGGATGGCTGAACGTTGATGACCGGGATCCCGTTCAGGACAAGCAGGGCGAGGAACCCGGCCAGCACGCCACGGTTCCAACGACCTACTGCCCCAGCCGCCCCCACCGCCACAAATGCCGCCAGGTACTCGGGCCGGGTCGCCACCGCACCGCCCACCGCCAGGCTCACAAGAACCGCAACCACAACGGGCAGCGGCCCGTCTTGCCAACGCGATGTGAGGGCGGAGCGCACTACTGTGCCACCGCGAGTTCGTCCGCCGGGGCCCCCACCGCCCAGGCCAAATGTGCTTGCGCCCGCTCGACCGAATGCTCTGCGATCAAATACGAGCGCCCAGCCACGGCGTCCGTGCGCAGGTGACCGTCGGTGCCGAGTGCACGGTACACGGTGTCGATCCACTCGGAAGCACTATCGACCGAGACGACTCCCGGTAGGTGAGTCATGCCCTGAACGCCGAGCGGCGAGCCGATGCACGGTATGCCTCGGGCCAGCAGTTCGACGATCTTCACCCGTACCCCACCACCGGCAAACAACGGGATCAGGCACGCTTGGGTGCTCGCCAGCAGGTCACCGAGGTCCTCCACGAAGCCGTGGACGCGGACGCCGTGAATGCCGTCTGCGGCGCGAATGTCGGGCGGTGGATCGGCGCCGACGATGTCAAGTTGCGAGTCTGGGCGGACCACACGCAGTTGCGGCCAGACCTCGCGCAGGAACCACCGAACCCCTCCGGCCCGTCCAAGCGATCGAAGCGAGCCGAGTATCAGCAGCCGCTGCCCCGCCGGTCTCGGCAACGCGGGGCGGGACTCGATCGGCAGCGGCCAGACCGACACCTTCGAGGCGAGCGTCTCTCCGGCATGCGCCACGATCCACGCCCGGTCCGCCTGGCTGAGGACCAGCGTGTGGTCGGCCCGCTCGATCGCCTCCAACTCGTGTCGTCTGGCGTGCAGTGCCTCGTGAGCGAGCATCCATCTGACAGGAGCGCGGCGAGTCGAACCGAGCGTCGAGTACGTCTGTGACTCGATGTTGTGATGGAGCAGAAGGCGAAACGGGGCCTCGACGGCCGCCGCATATTGCCAATTGGCGACAAAATCGCAATGAACGACCGAATAGCGACGCTCCGACGCCCACTCCTTGACGGATTGACGGACGCGTTCGTCCGAGAACTTCACGACGCGGTATGGAACCCGGCGGGCCTGCGCGCGCACAAATGCCGCAATCAGCGCCGTTCTGGCTCGAGCGAAGTAGAACGCGTCGACTTCAACCAACCGGCAACGGTCGACCACGGTCATAAGCTCCGAGGTCGGCTCGGACCCGGGTGGCACAGTCGCGACTAGGTCGACCGGACCGATTTTCGCGTGGGCCTGAAGCGCGCGCCAGCTCGCGATCTGCCCGCCGGAGCCTCCGTTCCGCGGTAGGTCGATCGTGATGAACAGCGTGCTGTGAGTCATCTCAGCGGAGCCGAGGCCAGCCTCTGCGCGGGCGCGTCACGGACGAGCGGGCGGAAGCGGAAGTAGACGGCGAAGTAACACCCGCTTGCCGCCAGGTACGCGACCGAGGACGCGATGGCGGCGCCGAGCGCGCCGAGACTCGCGGCGGCAACGAGCACCCCCATGTCCAGTGCGAGCGTCGCGGTAGCGATCAAGCTGCTCAGCCCCGGTCGGTTGAGCGTGGCGGCCAACCACGGGCTGATTGCCTGCCCGGCGCTGACGGCGGTGGTTCCCGCGATCGTGATCGCGAACGGCGCGATCGCGGCGTGGTAGGCCGGCGAGAGCAGGAGGAGAATCAGGCCGCTCCCCACGACAAGCAGGACGACCGCCATCGCCGTCGACCACGTGAGCGTTCGCCCGACGTTGCGACGGACAACCGCAAACGCCTCCGCGGGTTCCAGGCGCGAGTAGTCTGCCAAACCCGTAATGGCTATCGCCCCCGGCACAAGCCAGACGCCTTCCGCGATGGCCACGCCGAGCGAGTAGTACGCCACCTGTGCGTGGCTCGAGAGCACGGCCAGAACCACGATGTCGAGCCGCTGAACGGCCAGCCACACAACGCTGTTGGGGTGGATGCGCACCGACCGACTCACTGCGGCACGCACGAATCCGGCCACCCGCTTGGGGTGATAGGGACCGCAGATCGCGAGGATGTAGCAGGTCGCCAGGGTCCAGCTCCCGCACCCCCACAGTAGGACGAGGACAGCCGGTGAGCGGCATCCCGCGACCACCATCCCGCATCCGACGAGCACGAGGGCTGTGCTCGCGCGGAGCACCTCGGTCCGCGCGTAGGTAGTCATCCGGTTCAGGCCGATTGGTATCCCCTGCAGGTTGCTGTACGCCATCGCGGGCAAGGAGACGGCGATGAAGGCGCCGGCTATGCCGAACGGGATTCCGGCGGGTGGTCCGAACACCAGCAGTAGCACTGTCAGCAGCACGGAGAGAAAGAGCGGCCAGCTCACCGCCAGCACCAGCGCCGACCATCTCGCCGCCGGAAGCTGCGGCAACAGTACGGAGATGCCGAGCCAGAAGCTCGCGCAGCCGCACACGCCCATGATTGTCACGCTTGCCTGCAAGGCGGCGAAGACACCGCGCGCGTCCGGCGAGAGGAGCCGCGAGGTCAGCAACACGGTGAACAGCCCGGACCCGGCGACGGCAGCCCGCGAGATCACGACCGAGGAGGTTCGGCCACGCGTCAGACCGGCAAGTGTCACTCGCATGCCTCCCGCTCCGGCGAGGCCGCTGGTCACGGTCGGTGCAGTGCGGTCAGAAGACAGCATCGAGTGGTTCGGTCCTCGAGGTCGTCCCCCGAGCGGTGTTGAACTCGGCGGCCAGCTCCGATAGGCCCGGTAGAGATGGGTTGGCGAAACCACGGGCGATGCTTGACGCAGCAGCGCGCTGGGATGAGTGCCCACCGGACAGCGCGATGCGCGAGCCGAAGCGCAGCATTCCGGCTAGGGTCATCGCCCGGGCCGACATGCCCGTGCTCCGGGCGAACGCGAGCGCGCTCCGCGCGAACTCGACCCCACGCCGCTGCACGAGCGGATCGTGGGGCGACCATCCGGAGGCGTGACGCACGGTCACCGTCGGGCACAGGCCCACGCGAAGACCCCGCCGCCACGCCTGGCGGCACAGGTCAGCATCCTCGAAGTACATGAAGTAGCGCTCGTCGAAGCGCAGTCCGAGGTCGCGCCGAATGGCCAGGCAAGCACCGCTAAGCCAGTCCGAATCCTCGACGTCCTCCCCGCCATGACCACCTCTCCGCTCCCGGCGTCCGGCTCCGCGGATGCTCTCGTCAATCCAAACGCGCGGACTCGGGAAGCCGCGCTTTCCGCGGCTGCTGGCTCCCCACGGAGAGGTGATCGCAGGCCCGGCAACGGCAAGACTTGCGTCCTCCGCGACGCGAATGAGGCTTCTGATCGCCGATACGTCGATCTCAACGTCCGGGTTCAGCGCAACGTACCAGCGTGCCTCGCTCTGGGACATGAGATCGTTGTGGTTGGCAGCGAAGCCCCGCCATGGCGTGCCGTGTAGGTGACTGGCGTTCACGTGTCTGAGAAGCGGGATGTCTGGGCCGAGCCTCCGCTCCCCCCCGCCCCCGCAGCCGTGCAGAACGATTCCCACGGCGACGTCATCCATGTACGCTGCCGTTCCCAGCAAAGGGGCGAGCGGCCGGCTCGACCGCGGCATGCATCGCGGCGAGCGCCTGAAACGTCGTGCCCATCGACTCAAGTGGGTCGAGCTCCACGCGCCCGGAGCCGTCGAGCACGTGGGCCAGCGCTCCGAACTGGGCCGCGTGGCCCTTGTCCTGCTTCGCCGCCCGCCGAGCCCGCCGGCCCCGACGGTCGTACGTGGTGAGCGTCCGGTAGTCATCGACGAACGCGGATCGCCCGCCCGAGTGTGCTTCCACGTATTCCTTCGGGGTGGCATGGGAGCCGCCCACGCCGTACAGGATCGTCGCCACGGACCCGTCAGCGAAATTGATCGCGACGACGAAGCGCTGGGCACTTGCTATCGAGCCACTCGCCGGTGCCGCCGCCACGCACGTGACCGAAACGGGTCTCGTGCCGATCACCCACCGGGCGAAGTCGATGAAATGACACCCTTCTCCGACGAGACGGCCGCCGCCATCTTCGGGATCGTTGAGCCAGTGCTCGGGCGCCAGCGGCTCGGCGCTCACGCGGTAGAGAAGCTCGATGGGCGTACCCGGCTCGCGAACCTGGTCGCGCAGCGCAATCGCAAACGGGGCGTGGCGCCGGTTGAAGCCGACCAGCAGCGGGCGGCCGGACTGCGCTCGCGCCAGCCGGAGCGCTTCCAACTCCTGGCCGGTCAGGCACGGCGGTTTCTCGACGAACACGGCCTTTCCGGCCCGCAGCGCGGCCTCGGCGAGTGCGGCATGGGACCCGTGGCGAGTGGCGATCGCGACCAGATCGGCGTCGGGGTCCGACACCGCCTCCTCCGGCGTCGCAACCGCGGCGAAGCCAAATCGATCCGCCGCCGCCTTCGCCGTCAGTCCTTTCGCACTCGCCACGACGCCGATGGTCAAGCCGCTCTGGCGAACCAGGTTCGGAATCAGGATGCGCTGCGCGAAGCTGCCCGCGCCGATCAGGTTCACCCTCGGGTTCGACGTCATCGCCGCCGATTCCGTGGCAGTAATCGTGGCGTCAACGGTCTCGACGGTGTCGTAATCCAACACGATTCCTAACGGCGAGTCCGCGCCCACGAGCAGCCGCTCGTACGCCTCCGCGGCCTGCTCGACCGGCATCCGGCCGGTGATGAGACCCGCCACGTCGATGCGTCCCTGGGCCACCAGATCGAGAAACGCGGCCATGTTGCGCTGCTCCGTCCACCGGACATAGCCGATCGGGTAATCGAGACCTCTTTCCTCGTACTCGCGGTCGTACCGACCCGGCCCATACGAGCGCGAGAAGCGGATATCGATCTCCCGCTCGTAGTAGGGAGCGCGCGGCACGTCGACGCGCGCATCGCCGACGACTACGACGCGGCCACGATCGCGGAGCAACTTTGCGGCGAGCTCGATCGGATCGGCCGAACGAGTCGCGGCTGTGACGATCACTGCGTCGCAGTCCGCCGCCGATGCCGGAATACCCAAGCACTCGAGCGCATCCCGGTTGTAGGCGACATCGACCGACCGCAGCTGGCGCGCCTTCTCGACGAGTGACTCGACGAGGTCGATTCCCACCACCCGACAACCGGCCGCCCTCAGGATCTGCCCAGTCAGCTGCCCGACTAACCCCAGCCCGATAACCGCCACACCCTCTCCGATCCGAACGTCGGCCTGGCGCACGCCGTGCATGGCGACGCTGGCCACCGTCGCGAAGGCTCCGGCTTCGAACGGCACGTCGTCTGGCAGCCGAACGCATAGGTTTCCCGGGACCGACACGACACCTGCGTGGACGGCGTACTCGCCCCCACCACAGGCGACACGATCACCGGGAGCGAACCCGCGCACGCGCGCGCCCACCGACATGACGACTCCTGCCGCCGAGTAACCAAGTGGTGTCGGCTGATCGAGCCTAGTCCTGACCGCGCTGATCGTGTCGCGCAGGCCGTCGTTCCGCGCCTTGACGAGCACCTGACGGGCCTGGTCGGGCCGGGCTCGCGCCTTTCCAATCGGCCCCTCACGCGCCGCCACGAGTCTGCTGCGTTCCGTTCCGACGCTGAGCAGACTCGCCCGGACGTCGACTAGCATGCCGTGTGGGGTTCCCATCGGCGACGGAACCTCGAGCACGTCCACCCGCCCATCCCGGAGCCGGAGCGAGACCTGTTTCATCGCCCTAAGCGAACGGCTCGCCGCTACGGCTGTGCCGCCGCCCGATCCGGGGAGGAACCGTTCTGACCCGAATGCGAACTCAGCCCGGAGCCGTTGTAGTTGGTGTAGTCGTAGGTGTAGCTGTAGCCATAGCCGTACGAGGTTCCTCGCGCACGTTTGAAGCCGTTGGCGACCACGCCGATGACCGGTGCGTTGGCGCTGTCGAGGGTGGCCCGGAAGCGCGCGGCGACGTCGCTGTGATTCCGCCGCAGCCGACTCACGATCAGGACGCCGTCGGCATGGCGCAGCAGCGGGAAGGCGTCGGGCAGAAGGGCCAGCGGGGGCGTGTCGATGACCACGAGGTCATACCGTTCCCGCGCATCGGCGATTAGTGACTCCATCGCCTGGCTCTCGATCACCTGCGGCGGATTGGGGGGAAGCACCCCACCTGCTACGAGCACGTCGAGACCGACACTCGTTCCCTTTCGGTTGGCGAACTCGACCCTCTGCACGGCTTCCTCGAACGGCTCCGTGCCGATGAGTACCTCGGACACGCCGGGCTCACCCGAGATCCCAAACGACGACGCGGCGGCGGGGCGCCGCAGGTCCGCCTCGATGAAGAGGACTCGCGCGCCCACCGTCGCTGAGGCGATGGCCAGGTTACGAGCTACGGTCGTCTTTCCGTCACCGGGGGCGGCGGAGACGATCACGACGACGCGCAATTCGCGATCGACATTGAAATAGCGGATGTGGGCCCGGAGAAGACCGAATATCTCGGCTTCGGATGGGGGAAGCTGGATCGTCGTTCCGTTCGACCTCGACCGGTTGAGCGCGGCGCTTTCCGGCACGACGCCGACGACCGGCACGCCGTAGATCTCCTCCAGCTCACTCGGCTCGTTCAGGCGGCGGTCGAGCCGGTGCAACAGGAGCGCGAGGCCCAGCCCAAGGATGAATCCCAGGATGGCGCCGAGCAGTGTGTTCCGGAACGTCTTCGGCGAAGAGGGACCAAGGGGCGGGTTCGCGGCCTGAGCGACTTGCGCGTCGCTTGACTCGAGTTGGCTGAGCGTCTCAAGCGACGCCGCCCGATCCTTGAGGTCAGCGCCGGTCGGGCCCCGCTGCTCGACGGCACTCAGGGCGTCGTATTGAAGATTGACGGCGCGCAGGGCGTTGGCGTAGTAACCGGTGTCAGCGGCCTGGCGATCGGCGACGATTTGCCGGGCGTAGGCGTTGGCGAGTGCCGCCGCGAACGACGGAGTCGTCCAGGTTGCCGACACGCTGGCCACGTTCGTATCACTGACCTGGCTGACACTGACGTTCGAGGCCACCTGGCTCGCGGTCAGGCCATGGCCCAGCGCTGCCGCCGTCTCTGACGCGACGCGCGGCAGCGTCGCAAGCTTGAGGTCCGTGTCCTGGTCGGGCTGAGGATTCGAGGTGGGAATGACCGGCAAACCCGCGGCCTGCTGGGCCACCTGCTGATTCGTGAACAGCACGTCGGCCGTCGCCGTGTACTCGCGCGCTTGGCGGCTCGAGAAGGCGAATGCGGCCAGCCCCGTCACGACGGTACACAGGAGGATCAAGAGGGCCCGTTGCCTCAATATCCGAAGCGCGCCGTTGAGATCCAGCCCGATCGACTCGCGTTGCATCAGTGTTCCTCTCCCCTCAGTTGGCACCACGGCCCCAGATCACTACCGGCAGTGTCCGCAGCATCAGTCGCACGTCCTCCCACAAGCTCCAGTTCATTACGTACAGGTAGTCGAGCTTCACCATCTCCTCGAATGGGATCCGCGTTCGACCGAGTACCTGCCAGTACCCGGTGATCCCAGGCGTGAGGTCGAGCCGCCGGCGGGCCCACCCTTGGACGTGCTCGTCCTCGGCCGGGATCAACGGCCGCGGGCCGACCAGGCTCATCTCGCCGCGCACGACGTTCCAGAGCTGCGGGAGTTCGTCCAGGCTCGACCGTCTGAGCCAGTGACCGATGCGGGTGACGCGCGGATCATGGTCGAGCTTGAGCCACCCCGAATCTGTGCTCTGAGCCACAAGCTCCGCCCGGCGCCGCTCGGCGTTGGCGATCATCGTCCTCAGTTTGTAGACACGGAAATGACGGTCAGCCCGACCGACTCGCTCTTGGGCAAAGAACACCGGGCCTCGCGAGTCGAGCTTAATTGCGAGCGCCACGAGTCCCAGGGCCGGCGTCGCCAGGACGAGGAGTGGGCCGGCGATCAGGAGATCCATCGCCCGCTTGATCATCCGGGAGGAGCGGGGGAGCCACGGGGGATTTACCCCGAGCACGGTGACACCCTCGACGTCGTCTACCTCCACCGCCGGTCCGAGCACGTCCGCGAGTCGGGGGAGCACCGACGCTTTAAGCGCCAAAGCGCGGCAGTCGCGCAGCATCCTCTCGAGCTCGCCCTCCTCTATATCGCGAGCGGAGAACACCACGCGGGTCACGTCGTGGCGATCAGCGACCTGTTCGAGCTGTTCGAGTGTCCCGAGCGCTGGAACCCCTCGGTGGTCGCTAGCCGTCACGGCCTCGGTCGGCGAGAGGGAGCCGATCACGTTGAGCCGGTACTCGGGATGCGCGGCGAGCTTGCCCAGCAGCGTGCGGCCCATCTGCCCGGTCCCGACCAGCAGCGCGTTCTCGACGCCGATCACTCGTCCCGCGATGGCTCGAATCGCGAACCTTGTCACTGTCACGAGCACGATCACGTTGACGCCGAAGAGCAGGATCTCGGCGAAGTCGAGCCGTTGCATCGGCGAGTACCGCGCGTAGACCCACACGATCAGGGCGCCGATCACCGTCGCGTGGAAGAGCCGGGGAAGGTCGTCCACCGTCGAGTAGGTGATCCGCTTTACGTCGCGGTCGTACAGCCCGTAGAGCTTGAACAGCACCATCATGAGCGGAACTGCAGCTACACCCCAGAGGATCCGGTGGCCGCCAGCAGCCAGGCCAGTTAGGACGAGCGCGAGGATCAAAGCGAGCATCACGGCGAGCGCATCACCTGCGGCAAGAAGTCGTCTGAGCGCCGAGTCCCTGCCCAGGCTGCGGGGTCGGGCCGGGAGGCCCGCGTGCTTTCCCCCAAGGCCCTCGGGCGGGGCAACTGGCAAAGATGTCCCCACAGTTGCCATCAAACGAGATGTGACATGACGGTGTCTTCGCCCAACGCCACACGTTCGCCTCCGTTGGCCAGGGAGGCGTGCGCGGCCTCGGCGAGGCGAACGACGTCGCGAGCGAGGTTCAGGCTGTGCTCCGGCCGGTCATGGTTGCGGATCGCGCGCAGGAAGTCCCCGATCTGGAGTGCAAGCGGTTCGTCGGTGGACAGCTTCGGCGACAGAATGTCCCCGCTTCGATAGGAGAGGTGGTATTCGCCGAAGGTCTCGGGGTCCTTGTAGTCCACGCCCCGGTCGTAAATCTTGATCGGCTCGGTGCCCCCGTCTTCGTACACCACCATCCGCTTCGAGCCCACCACCACGGTTCGCCTAAGCTTGCTCGGCGCGAGCCAGCTGAGCTCGACGCTGGCGATCAAGCCCGATCCGTATTCCATCGTCACGAAGGCCACATCGGCGATTCCGGGAACGATCGAATCCCGCCCGGTGGCCCGAATCGTGTCTGGCGCCCGGCCCAACCAGTAGAGGAGAATCGAGAAGTCGTGCGGCCCCAGATCCCAGATCACGCTCACATCGCGCTGATGGAGCCCGAGGTTCACGCGGCTGGCCGAAACGAAGTACAGCTGTCCGAGCTCGCCTGCGTCGATCAGCTCGCGGACGGCCCGGACCGGCGGGCTATAGAGGAATGTGTGGCCGCACATGAGCGAGACCCCGCGCTCTTCTGAAAGGGCAATCAGTTCCTCGGCCATCGCCGTCGACGGTGCGAGTGGCTTCTCCACGAAGGTGTGCTTGTCCGCCTCCAGGCAGCGGCGAGCCAGGTCATAGTGGGTGAACACAGGCGTGGCCAGCAACACGCCGTCGACGCTCGTGTCGTCGAGGATCTCATCGAGCTCCTGCGTTAATTGCACGCTCGGATATCGCCGGCCAAAACGCTCCAGGCGCGACAGGTCGCTGTCACAGATCCAGCGCACCTCCACGTCAGAGCGCTCGATCAGCACTCTTACCAGGTTCGGGCCCCAGTACCCGAGCCCGACCACCGCCACGGCAGGTTCCAGGCGCAGACGTCGCGCCCGATGCCCTAGCCCCCGCCTTTCAGTCACTGGTTCTCCGCTTCTAGACCTCTTCGGCCCCGTCAGATCCCGCCACCCGCGCGCCCTGCCGCGAGAGGCCTGTCGAGCACTTCAGGACTGTCTGCGCGCCAGTTATGCGCATGTTCATTTACAACGCGGACGACTCTGTCTATGTCCGTCGACGTCATGCCGGGAAAGATCGGTAAGGACAGTTCGCGCTTGGCCCAATCTCTCGCGGTATCCATCGGCCGGGTTGGGTAGCAATTGCACAGCGCGGGCTGATCAGGGAGGGCGAGCGGATAGTGAACTCGAGTGGAGATTTCCGCCCTCGCTAGCTCGCGTGCCAGACGATCGCGCGTTCTGCATCTGATAGGGAACACGTGGTAGGTACACGGCGAGTCGGGCGACTCCTCGAGCAGCTCCACCTCGCGGTCCAGTCGCGCCGCGTATGCGGCAGCAACCACACGGCGCTCCGCCGTCCACGAATCGAGGTAAGGAAGCTTCACACGCAAGAACGCTGCCTGTAGCCCGTCCAGTCGCTCGTTGTAGCCACGCTCACGGTGAAGGCCGTCAGCGCCACGCCCAAGGTCGCGCAGCCGACGGGCCTCCGCCGCGAGTCGGTCATCGTCGGTGCAGATCGCACCGCCGTCCCCCAGCGCACCCAAGTTCTTGCTGGGATAGAAGCTGAATGCCGCCGCATGACCCAGCCCTCCGGCACGTCGACCACGATAGGTGGCGCCGTGCGCCTGTGCCGCATCCTCCAGCAGCAGCACACCATGACGATTAGCCACCGCGCGGAGGGGTTCGATCGCGCAGGCCTGACCGTAAAGGTGAACAGCAAGGATGGCTGCCGTGCGAGGCCCAATCGCCGCCTCGACCAGCTCAGGAGCAACCAAGCCGCTCCCTGGGTCGACATCGACGAACGCTGGGTCAGCGCCGGCGTGGTGCACGGCCAAGGCGCTCGCGATGAAGGTGTGCGCCGGAACGATCACCTCGTCCCCGGGACCGACACCCGCGGCCTGCAGCATGATGGTCAGAGCCGCCGTGCCGGACGCCACCCCCACGCAGTGCTGGACACCGCAGTACGCCGCGAACTCGGTCTCGAACTGCTCCACTTCCTCCCCGAGCACGAACGCACTCGACCTCATCAGGCGGTCAAGCGCTGCTTTTAGGCCATCGGCAATGACCTCATGCTGCCGTGCCAGATCAGCGAATGGCACCCCACCGGGCATGTCCACTCCTACCTTTACGTCGAATCCCCACTTGACGCCCCCTTGCCGCGGCGCGGCCGGAAAACTATGGGTTCACCGGTCGGTTGGGAAGCTCGATGCAAGAAAGTGCACGAGTTGTGAGCGGGTCCTTACCGTGATGGTCCAGCCCGGCACGATCCGACTTGCCTCGCCCCACGGGGAAGCCCAGAAGCAGTTGCCGTGAGGTTTGCGCTCGCGTGGATAAGAATTGTGTAACTGACCCCAGGCCTTGGGGTCGATGCCGGTGTGTCGTCGGCTCCTGCGGACTCACGAACCATCCAGCCGATTCGCCGACGAAGGTGTCACAAAACCTCTCAGTGAGGCCACTGGGCGACGCCACTGGAGTGGAATGCCCGACCACCGCGACCCCCTCAGATGGTGGTCGCATGGTTGTGGGGGACAGCCGCGCGCAACAAGAGTTCAGGAACGGAGTTCTCCCGCGTGTACGACGAGCACGTGTGGCGGGTCTACGGCTTTCTCGCCTACCGCCTGGGTGATCGGAATACCGCGGAGGATCTCACGCAGGCAACCTTTGAGCGGGCATTGCGAGCCTGGAGCAGGTTCGATCCTCGGCGAGCTTCGGAGAGCACCTGGCTGCTTGCGATAGCCCGCAACTTGATGATCGACCACCACCGGCGTGATCGGTCACACCTCACCGAGCCGATCGAGGAGCACCTGGCGCCGCTCGTGCCTGGGCCGGAGGAGCAGTTCACGCGCTCGCCGGAGCTGGCCATCGCGCTCGCTCGGCTGAGCGAGCGCGATCGCGAGATCATCGCTCTGCGCTTCGGCGGCGATATGAGCGGGCCTGAGATTGCGCAGATGCTCGGCCTCACACTGGCGAACGTGCAACAGATCCTCTCGCGGTCGCTTCGCAAGCTCCGCGGGCTGCTCGACGAAGCCGGCTACGAGAAGCCGAGCGCGGCGAGGGCGATGAGCACTCCACCCGCCCCGATGTAGCAGGCGACGAGTAGTCGAAGGCGCTCAGGTCGAGACCCGTAGCCGGGATCTTGCTCGGCCAGGTGGCGATGGAGCCTCCCCCGGAAGCCCACGGCGGGAACCGGCCGCGCGAGCCTGAGCCGCTCGCCCAGCTCGTGGTCGACATCTTCGCGGGGCGACCGCCTGGGAAGCTCGTCAGTCACTGACGGAACAGTGGTGATTGGGGGTTGAGTGCACGGCTTCGAAGGTACGCCGCGACAGATGCCGCCGGGTGACCAGCCTCGGCCTCCAGGCGCGAGACGATCAGCCATGTGCTCCAGTCGGTCGGTTCGTTGGTTGCGGCCGTCTGGGCGGCGGCGAGCGCGTCGGGCACATCGCCCTGAAGCTCGAGCACAAGCGCAAGTTGGATCTGCGGCGAGACCGCGTCCGGTTCGAGGCGTGCGGCGGTACGTGCGTCGGCCAGCGCCAGGGTCGAGTTGCCGCTCAGCACCGCTGCCTGGCTGGCACGGACCGTGTTAACGGTCGCGAGCGGAATGGCAATGGCCACGAGCGAGGCGATCGCCACCGCGATCGCACCCACGCGCACCGCTGCGGGCGCGCGCCTGGGTGCCGTGGGACGTACCGGCGCGAGCACCGCGGCACTCAGGAGTAGAAACGCCGCGGGCAAGGCAGGGACCTGCCAGAGCCAGTCACCCGCCGCCCCGACGACGAACGCGATGAGCGCCCCGGTCAACCCGGCCGCCCGTACCCTCGCCTCGTAGCGAGACCGCCGGCTCAGCTTGACTGCAGCCCAGAGCACCAACACGAAGAACGACCCCAGCAGGACCAGTCCGACGATGCCGGTTTCCGCCAGCGTCTCGACATACAGCGAGTGCGCGTTTTCGACGGAGCTGAAGTACGGAGCGCGAGGGTCCCATAGCAGCTGGAACGTTCCCGGGCCCGACCCACCGAGGAGGTGACCGCCGGTGGCGTCGATCGCTACTTTCCAGTAGTCGTAGCGCCCGTTCCCGCTCGCGCTACCGAAGCGTGCTAGCGAATCCTGATGGAGCGCCGGAGCGCCTGCGTGCTTGAAGTCCTGCCAGGCGTGACCGATTCGCGTCGGCGCTCCGGCGAGCAGGGCCACTACCACGCATACCGCGACACCCCCCACCAACAACGCCCAGGCACGGCCGGGTGCGGGTGTAAGCCACCGCGGCGGCGTTCCGTGACGGACGGCGAGCCCGACACCGGTCTGGGCCAGGGCCACCCCGACACACACCAGGAGGACGGCAACCAGCAAGGTGTCGCCCTGGTGGTGCGCTGCTGGGTTCGTGAGCCCTTGCTCGATCGCCCCGCGCCGGACCGCGGCCAAGATCAGGGCGGCGGCGCCGGCAGCGCTCACGACCACCGTGGCGACCTTCCCGACCCGCTCCGAGCTGAGGAGGAGGAAGGCGAGCAGCCCGGCGGCAGCAGATATCGCGCCCCCGCGGGAGAAGGTCAAGTAGCCACACAGCGTCACGATCGGGATCGCTGCTGCCGCCGCGGCCTGAGCCCAAAGTGTGCGAGCCGACGTGGCAACCGAGAGCAGTAGCGGGACGCCGAGCGCCATCAGTGCCGCGAGCGCATTCCAGTAGTTCAGCGGCCAGCCGAGGCGTCCCGCGGTACCGGGGAGAAACGACGAAGTCTGATAGGCGGCCGGGAACAGATCGGGGCGTAGCCGCGAGGCCAGGGCCAGGCAGGCCACCACCACCACGGCAGCCGCGAGCGCGTCTACGGTGTGCTTCACGGCCCGGGCGCGATCCCGGTGAATCGAGATGCAAAGCAGGAGCACGCCGAGATAGCACGTGACGCGCGAGAGCTCCTGCAAACTGTTTTCCGAGCTCAGCGACCAGGTGGTACCGAGCGCGCTCCACGCGACGAAGCCCGTGAACAGGCCCATCGTGATCCAGGCCGTGCGCGTCCACCGGCCAGCCGGCAGTAACCCCCAGGCCGCTCCGACAAGCACGATCCACCAGACCACGATCGCGACCTGGCTCCACACAACCTGGTCGTAGCCGCCCCCGTCGATCGCCAGGTAAAGCACGATCGTGCCGGTGAGCGCCCACGTCCTGACCGCGTCGGGCTCTACCCGACGCACGGCCTCCGGCCACCACGGAGCAGAACGGCTCGCTACCGCTTCCATTGCTCCTCAATACGCACGTCGCGTCAGATGACTGACGCGCAACGACCGTCTCACGCCCGCTTCAGCTGCGCTGCGTCCAGGGAAGGCTCGTTTGCGCCCCCACCTGAGCGCGCAGGACCGCGGTGCCCAGAACTGGAATCGTGGTCGTGAATACCTGGTCGACCCGCACCGACAGTCGACGCAACACAACCCAGCGCGAGCCGCGCAGTTGCTCGATGGCGACCTTCCCGTCGCCGGGCGAGCGCCCCCATGCATCGATCTCTCGCCGGTTCAACCGCTGGGTGACGAACGGGAAGCGGAACGCCTGCGTGGCCGGCTTCGGCGACCCCGCGATGTAGTAGAGGCCCGACTGGTACGAATCGCCATAGCTCGGGATCGGCGGTGCATCGACGATCTGCAACCAGAGCACGGTGTCAACGCCCTGTCGCCACAGGACGAACAGGGATTGCTCAAGCCAAAGTGCCTGCTCGGCGACGGGAACTCCGCCCGGGTCGGGCGGCCAGGTGTTCCATGAGATCTCCGTCACCCAGAACTGTTTTGGTCCGGCAGGAAGCACGTGGCCGGCGCGCTCGGCTGCGTGCAGGACGCGCGTGAGCTTGTAGATATCGGGCACAGCGACATCGCCCGGGTTCAAGGCGTGCCAGAGCGGGCCGCCAATCCCGTACGGATGGTGCGCCAGCGCGTCCAGGTGCGGAGGATCCGGACAACTCACGGGCGTAAGGGCGGCGTCGTCGCGCAGGCAGAAAAGGCCGCGATCGAAAGCGACCGGAGGCATTCGCTGACCGCCGGGCGGATCCCCGTAGGGCGCGGTCCCGGCCGTAACGACGAAGTTCGAGGATGAGACCCGCTTGACCGCCGCGTAGAACGCGTTCAGTAAGTCTCGGTAGATCGTTGGGCTGACCGGAACCCAGCCGTGCGGGCCGCGGGTCCACTGGGGCGAGAGGTAGTAGTCGAGATTTGGCTCGTTCCAGGGCTGCCAGTCGCGCACTCGAGGCAGAAACGCCCCCGGGTGCAGCGGATCCGGAAAGCGGCCGTCGTAGCGCAGCGCGGCCGCAGTCGCAAAGCCGGCGAATTGCTGCGGGTCCGGCCGCCAGGTACCCGGCTGCGTACCCGGCGGCGGGTCAGGGCCCTCGGCCCAAGTTGGGGCGCCCGTGATGTTGAGCAGTACTTGCAAGCCCTGACTCGTCAGGTCGCGGACGCTGGTGTCGACCGCACTCCAGTCGTACCCGGGGCTCGCCGGATCCGCCGGATTGAACGACGGCGGGGGATCGAGAGGGGCCACCTGAGACCAGACGACATTGACCCGAACCATCGTCGCGCCCTCCTGCACCGCCCTCGGAATCCAGAGCGTGGTCGCGGCCGGGGCGCTCCCGGTGAGGGCAGGGTCGGCGCTGAATCCAAGCGTGAGGCCAAGCCCGCGAGCCTGCCGCGCGGTCCCGCCCAGAGCGAGGAGAACCACCGCAACGACAAGCAGACAACGGCGCACGCCGGGGTGGATATTCAGCTCGTGCGGCGCCGACGCACGAGCGCGAGCACCGCGGCGGCAAGGCCGCTGCCGATCAGGACGATGGGCAGCAGAGGCCCGAGTCCACCGCTGCTCGTCGAACCGCTCAGGGCCTTGAACACGCTCGAGGCCGGCGACGATCCGTTGCTCTCCGACGCCGCCGAGACCGACGAGGCCGGCCCGCTGGAGTTCGTGCGGGCCGTCGAACGCGGCCTGGCCGGTGCAGTCGCCTCGGCGAGCGCCGCCGCGGCGACCCCAGCCGGCCCCTGGGCGGCCAGTGCGTGCTGAGTCGAAGCCGGGATCGCGCCTCCTCCGCCCCCGCTGGTGCCGCCACCGCTTGAGGTCCCGCCCGGTCCTCCCGGGTGGCCAGCGGTTCCGGTCACCGGATGCACGGTATTTGTCGGCCGGCCCCCACCGGCGGTCGGAACCACCTCGACGTACTGGCCTACGCCGGAGTTCCCCGGCGGGGCAAGCGTGCGACTAGAGGCCGCAGCCGAGGCCGGAACGGCAAGAACAATCGCCAGCGCAATCGCAACGCGCCTCACGAACGGGGATACGTTCGACGGGTCCGCCGGCTGACAGCTGGCTCCTAATCAGCGCCGCTTGCCAGAGCGATGCCGGAGGTTGCGCCGGGCTGCGGGCTTGCGCGGACGCTGGCGCCGCCGCTTCTTTGGGTGAGACGGCTTGGCCGCCTTGCCGGCGCGGTGGGCCCTTCCCTTCTTGGTGGATGCCGGCGCCACCGGATGCGTCGCTGCCGGACCTGTCGCAGCCGGCGGAGCCGCAGCCAGCGGAGCCGGGCAACCCTGCGTGGTCAGCACCTGTACCACACCGAGGTAAGCGCTGCCGAAGGGGGTCTCGGAAAGCTCGCTATCGACCATCGAGAACCAGGGATCGCTATCGGCTGGCGGTGTGCCCCCCCACCAGAACGGCTGCACGTTCTCCACGTCGAGCCCCGGCGTGCACAGCGCCCATTGGGTGTACTGCGCGACCTCTGTGCCCCAGGCCGCGATTCCCGGCGTCACCCCATCGGCCGCGCCGAACTCGTTGATGTCGAGCGGCACGTTGCTGTGGCCGTTCGCGTTTAGCCATTGGCGCAGCCCCACCGTGTCCTGCTCCATCGTCGTGACGTCATAGAGATAGGGATGGAATCCGACCGCGTCCATCGGGCCGATTGCGGCGAGGTACTGCTCGGCCTGAGGGAGCCCGATGGCGCCCGAGTCGAGCATCCCGCCGACGACCGCCTGGGCAGTTGGGTCGACCTGGTGAAGGGCAGTGCGCGCGGCCTCGTAGACCTCGGCGTAATCGGCCGGGTTGGCGTAATGCAGCGACGTCTCATCTGCCGGAGCCGTCGGCGTGATGTCGGGTTCGTTGCCTATCTCGTAGCTCTCCACGGGGAGGTACGGAAGCTGTGGATTCTGCGCCCAGAACGAGCCACCCGGCCCGTACCGCTGCGCGAATGACGTCACGAACGCGGCCATAGCGACGGCGTCGGCGGCAGCGCCATGGCTCGTGGGCAAACCGAGCATCGGATAGAGGCGCAGGTGCGCGGCGGCCGTCAGCGCGACAACCGCATCCGTGTTCGTACCCTCGATCACCTGGTCGCGGGCCAGGCCGACGCCGGCCACCGAGGCGGTGGCGAGATCGGAAGGCGACCCGGTGAAGTTGATGCCTAGGCTGTTGGGCGAGATCGGCGTCGCTGCGCTCGCCGCACTCGGCAGCAGGACGGCAGCGGTGAGCAGCTGCGCAACGGCGCAGCACAAAACAGCCAGCATTTGGCCAAACCTGGACATATCTCCAGATAGCGGCCATCGCTGGGGATGCCTGGACCGGCCTCAGTCGAACTGGACAAATGAGCCAGGCTCCCGCGTCAGTTCGAGCGTGGTTGGGACGTATCCAGACGCAGTGCCGGGTTACGTCGACCTGCATGCTCACGTGCTGCCCGGGATCGACGACGGCCCGTCTGACGCGGACGGGGCCCTGGCCATGCTCCGCGCCGCTGCCACCGCAGGTACCGAGACGATCGCAGTCACGCCGCATCTTCGCTCGGACTTTCCGGATGTGCGCGTAACCGAGCTCGCACGCCGCGCTCAGGAGCTGCGCGAGGCCGGCGAGATGGCCGGAATCGAGATTCGCATCGTCTCGGGAGCGGAGGTCTCGCTGGTATGGGCGCTCGAGGCCAGCGACGAGCAACTGACGCTCGCCACCTACGACCAGCGCGGCACGGACCTGCTCATCGAGACGCCGACCCACAACGTGGTTGGCCTTGAGAGCCTGCTCTACCAGCTTCGAACGAAGGGGCTTCGGGTGACGCTCGCTCATCCCGAGCGCAGCGTCCCCTTCCAGCGCGACCCCACGCGCCTTGTCGAGCTCGCGCGGCAGGGAGTACTGCTTCAGGTGAACGCCGACGCGCTGCTCACCGGACCTCGGCGATCCGACACGCATCGTCTGGGGCGCTACCTATGCGTCGAGGGTCTGGCGCACGCCCTGGCGTCGGACGGGCACCGCGCTAGCGCGTGGCGCGCGGTCACCTGTCTTGCCGACGCCGTCGCGGAGGCGGTGCGGCTCATCGGCCCCGACCGCACGCGCTGGATGACTCAGTCCGCGCCGGCCGCCATCCTCACCGGCGCCGAGCTGCCCAACGCGCCGGCGCCCCGGATCGGCGGGCGGTTCCACAAGCTCCTCAGACGAGGATAAGAAAAGTCAGTTACCGACACATTTGGCGCGCGCTGCGGTCCTGTCTTCATCCGCAAACTCCGGCAAGGCTTGTCAGTGTCGGGCGCGGCCAAGCGTAAAGACCGGGGCAGCAGCTGGTGCACTCCCGACCCCACGGCCTCTGTGGGGCCGACCTGACCGGGACAGGCGGCCCCACGAGGTTCGCGTGGACCGCGTGCACTACCCGCCTTCACTGTGTCGCCAGCAAACTGACACCGGATACATGAACAGATGTTGTGCGGTCACTCGCGCCGGCTGATCGCCGTCAGTACAGTGCCGCCGCCTTGAGGGTCATGTATGTCGTGGGGGCTCGGCCCAACTTCGTCAAGATGGCGCCGGTCATCTCGGAGATGCGTCGCGCGCTCCCGGCCGGCAAGCACGTGGTGGTTCATACCGGCCAGCACTATGACCGGATGATGTCCTCGGCATTCATGGACGAGCTCGGGGTGCCCTCGCCGGACTACGTCCTCCGAGTGGGTTCGGCGACACACGCCGTACAGACCGCTCGGGTGATGGAGCGGATCGAGGCCGTCATCGACGTCGAGCGTCCGGACCTCGTGCTCGTCCCCGGAGACGTCAACTCAACGCTGGCCGCCACGCTCGTGGCGGCCAAGCTCGGCGTGCCGCTGGGCCACGTCGAATCGGGGTTACGGAGCTTTGACCGCACCATGCCGGAGGAAATCAACCGGATCGTCGCCGACGAGTTCAGTGACTATCTGTTCATCCACTCCGACGAGGCGCACGCGAACCTGCAGGCCGAGGGAATCGCGCCCGAGCGGATCCACTTCGTCGGCAACACGATGATCGACACGCTCGTGGCGATGGAGGAGCGCTTCAGGGGCCTGAGGGCCGCCGCCCGGCTCGGCCTCAGTGCCGGCGACTATCTGCTCGTCACCCTCCATCGCCCCGCGCTCGTCGACGGGCCAATGCTGCATGAGGCGCTGACACAGCTGGGCAGGGTCGCTCGTGAGCTTCCGGTCGTGTTCCCCATGCACCCTCGGACCCGCAAGATGGTCGACGGCGTCGGACTCGACCCGTCACTGCGCTTGCTCGAACCCCTGGGTTACCTCGAGTTCCTCGCGCTGGAGGCCGACGCCGCGGCAGTGCTCACCGACTCGGGGGGTGTGCAGGAGGAGACCACCTTCCTGGGCGTCCCGTGCTTCACATTGCGCGATAACACCGAGCGTCCGGTCACCCTGAGGGCCGGTACCAACACCCTGCTGGGACTCGATCCCGCTCGGATCGCGAACATCCCTGCTGCCCTCTCTGCGGCCGCACGGTTGACTCACCCGCCTCCGCCGGGCTGGGATGGCCATGCCGCAGAGAGGCTCGCCGAGGTGATCTGCGCAGACGCCGCCGAAGCGGCACCCCTGCTGGTCGGTGCCGCGTTGACGCCGGCCGCATGAACATCTGGCTCGACTTCTCAAACTCGCCGCATCCGCTCCTGTTCGCCCCCGTGGCTCGACGGCTGCAGGAGGCCGGGCATGACGTTGTCCTCACCGCGCGCGATAACGCGCAGACGGTGGAGCTCGCCCGCGAGCGTTGGCCCTCCGTCGAGGTGATCGGCGGCGCCAGCCCGCGAGCAAGGTCGTCCAAGATGGCGAGCATCTACGAGCGCGTCATCGAGCTGCGCCGGTGGGCGGCCCGGGTGTGCCCGGACGTCGCGCTGTCGCACAACTCCTACGCACAGATCGCTGCCGCGCGCAGCTTGCGAATCCCGGCGGTCACCGCGATGGACTTCGAGCACCAGCCGGCAAACCACTTAGCCTTTCGGCTGGCCACGACCGTCCTGGTACCGGAAATGCTGCCTGTACGCGCGATTCGCCGCCAGGGCGCGGTGCCGGCAAAGGTGGTGCGCTATCCGGGTCTCAAGGAGGCGCTCTACGTAGGCGATTTCGAACCCGACGCCGACATCCTGACCAAGCTCGGGATCTGCCCCAGGCCGCGGGTCGTCGCCGTGCTGCGCACTCCGCCTACGAGGGCCGTGTATCACTCATCGTCGAATCCCCTGTTCGAGGACGCGGTGCGGGCGATCTGCGCACAGGCTGACGTCGTCTGCGTCGTCCTCACGCGTCACCCCGAGCAGATCGCGGCGATCGACGGTCTCGGTTTGCCCAACTGCGTCGTGCCCCGCACTGCGATCGACTCTAGATCGCTGATGTATGCGGCCGACGTGATGATCGGAGCCGGGGGGACGATGACCCGGGAGGCAACGCTGATGGGGGTCCCGACCTGGACGCTGTTCGCCGGGAAGACTCCCGCCGTCGATCTTTGGCTCGAGCAGCGCGGCATGTTGAGACGTCTGACCCGCGCCGAGCAACTCAGCGGCCTGACCCCACGACTGACCAGGCCACGGACGCCCGAGGAGTTGCGTGCCTCCGGCAGGCTCCTCGTGGACGTGTTGGTTCGAGAGATCTTGGCCGCGGGCGATGTCAGCCATCTGGCGGCCGCCGCGTAGTAACAGGGGACCCCCCTAGAGGGGTGATTACCGATCAGGGAGGAGTTGCATGGCGAGGTACGCACACCTCGGATGGCTGGCTGGGCTCGGGGGTCTTCTGGTAGCCGGCGTGCTGGCGCTGTCGGCTGCACCGACCCATGCCACCATCGTTTGTCCGACGGGAATAAAGCCCCCCAGTCCCTACTGCACGAACGTCCCGCCGACGGCGACCACCGGCACGGCCAGCAAGGTGAAGGGCAAGAGTGCGACGCTGAACGGCGTCGCCGGTCCGAACGTCACGGGCGGTGACATCACGCAGTACTACTTCGAGTATGGGAAAACCACCGGCTACGGCTCCCAGACATCACCTGGCACGATTGGGAGCTGCCCCGCCGGAATCAGCCCGCCGAGCCCGTATTGCAACGTCCCCAAGACACAGCCGGTGTCGGCGAACATCTCCAACCTGACGCCGTGTACCACCTACCACTTCCAGCTCGTGGCGAGCAACCCTGACGGTTCGGCGGTCGGCGGCGACCAGAAATTCAAGACGCCCTTCGGCGCACCGATTTCATTCTTTGCGGCGCCGACCAGAGTCAGAGCGCGGCGCAGGTTCAATGTCAGGTTCGTGCTCAGCGACGCCGCGAAGGTGAAGATCGAGATCGCGAGGAGGTTTGGCGGCCCCGTCGTCATCTACAACTACGGCACGCTGCGGGCGGGGCGGCACACGGAGACGATCAGGGCGCCCGGACGAGGCGGAAGCTACGTTCTCTCCTTGATCGCCAAGCTCAGTTGCGGTCAGCAGCGCGTCACGCAGCGACTGATCGTTCGCTAACTGGTAGGCCCCGATCTGGGTCGTTGGCCAAGAGCGGCCGCCGGCGTAAGCTGGCGGCCGCACCATTCTGCGCCGGCTCGCCGACAAGGTGCATCCGCCTAGGTCTCACCCACCCAGACCCTGGACGTCCTCCCACTTCGCGAGCGGGACCTCGATCGGGCCGCGCTGGTCCTGACCGAATGCGCCGTAGCTCCATCCTTCGGCCCCGGTGATTGGGCTCACGCCGCGGCGTTCCACGCTCGGGACCCTACCCGTCCCGGCTGGATTTCAGGCCCGGGATGCGGTCGGGCCGGCCGCGGCGGCGGTTTGCGGCAGATTTACGGGCGGATGCCCGACGACCGAAACGATCCGCGGCCGCCCGCCACGAGCGAGGCGCGTATGCGCAACGTCGCACTGCTGGTCGCCGGGTGCTTCTTCATGGAGCTCCTCGACGGGACGATCGTCGTGACCGCGATCCCGCGCATCAGCGCGTCGCTTCACATCACCGCCGGCGCGGCCGGGTTGGTCGTTACCGCGTATCTGGTGACCGTGGCAGTGCTGATCCCGCTCAGCGCCTGGCTCACGCTGCGCTACGGATACCGGCGAGTGCTACTGGCGGCGATCACGATCTTCACCCTCGCCTCGCTCGGCTGCGCGGCGAGCCAAAGCTTCGGCGAGCTCCTGGCGATGCGCGTCCTCCAAGCCGTCGGCGGCGCGATGATGGTCCCGGTCGGCCGGATGGTCGTGTTCGAACGGGCGGACAAGTCGCAGGTGATGCGGCTCATGTCCTACATCGTCTGGCCCGCCCTGATCGCACCCGTGATCGCACCGCTCGCCGGCGGCGTCATCACCACCTACGCCGACTGGCAGTGGCTGTTCCTGATCAACGTGCCGCTGGGCGCGATCGGCCTCGCCGCTGCCTGGCGCCTGATCCACGGCCGGCCCGCCGATACTCCGCCCCGCCTGGATCGTTTGGGAGTCCTCCTCAGTTGCGGGGGCCTGACCACGCTGACGTGGGGCGCGCACCTGATCGCAGATTCACGCCCTGATTGGCCCCTCGTGGCCGCGCTCGGCGTGGCCTCGCTGGTGCTGCTCACCGCCGGCGCGCGGCACATGCTCCGCGTCTCGGCGCCGCTGGTCGACCTGCGGACGCTGAGGATCCCGACGTTCGGCAATGCGATGCTCGGCTCGAGTCTGGTCTGGCTCGTGATCGGCGCGATCCCGTTCCTGCTCCCCTTGCTGTTCCAGATCGTGTTCGGCTGGAGCCCGATCAAGTCGGGCGCGCTCGTGCTGTTCGTGTTCGTGGGCAACATCGCGATCAAGCCCGCCACGTCATTTCTGTACCGCACGTACGGGTTCCGGCGCGTGCTCATCGCCGCTTCGGTCTGCCTCGGCCTGACGGCGATCGGTTGCGCACTGCTGACCGAGAGCACACCGCTGGTCGTGATCGTGCTCCTGACGCTGGTCAGCGGCGCCGCTCGTTCGGTCTCAATGACCGGATACTCCACGCTCGCACTGAGCGACGTCCCCTCGTCTCAGATGCGCGCCGCCAATGCCCTGAACAGCACCGCCCAACAGCTCTTCACCGGGCTCGCCGTGGCGCTGGCCACGGTCGCGCTCCGAGTCGGCCATCTGCTCGGCAACGCCTTGGGTGCGGCCGACAACCAGCGCGTCTCGTACTCGGTTGCCTTTCTTACGATTGCGCTCGTCGCGGCGCTCGCCACCGCCGTGATTCTCCGGCTCCATCCCTCAGCCGGCGAGGTTCTCACCAGCGAAGGCTGAAGACCACGTCAGGTTCTCGCGGTAGCGCGTGTCTTATGGGTATGCACACACCGTATGTCGTTATCACGCTCCTGATGGCCGCCGTGAACAGCTATGCCGCATGCCTGGACTTCGCCGGCGCCGAGTCGGTCAAGGTGGTCGCGGACCGGGTGCAGGTGTCGCAGGAATGGATGATCCCGCTCGGAACCCTGCTCGCATCCGGCGCCACCGGGCTGCTGGTCGGCTTCGCCGTGCCGGCATTGGGCACCGCCGCCGCTGTCGGCCTTGTCCTCTACTTCGTCTGCGCCGTGACCGCGCATCTGCGGGTGCGCGACCGCCACGTCGCGGGGGCGATCGGCTTCCTCGCTGGCCGTGGCCTCGCTGGTCACGGCGCTCGGCTACCACAACCATTGGTGATGCGTGCGACGCGGGAGCTGAGCTGACCATGGACGAGCAGGCGTGGCTGACCGAGCGCTTCGAGCAGCACCGATCGCATCTTCGCGCGGTCGCCTACCGGATGCTCGGATCGGTGAGCGAAGCTGACGATGCACTCCAGGAGGCATGGCTCCGCGTCCACGGCCAAGATCCGGCGAGCATCGAGAACATGCAGGCGTGGCTGACCACGGTCGTCGGCCGGGTCTGCCTGAACATGCTTCGCTCCCGCCGAGCGCGACCTGAGCAGGTTGCCGACGTTCATTTGCCCGACCCCGTCGTGTCCTTCGGCGACGGCGCCGATCCCGAGCAGGAGGCACTCGTCGCCGACTCGGTCGGTCTGGCCCTGCTCGTGGTGCTCGACGCACTAAGTCCGGCCGAGCGGCTCGCGTTCGTGCTGCACGACGTATTCGGCTTGCCGTTCGCGGACATCGCTGCCGCACTGGACCGCTCCGAAGCCGCCGCTCAGCAGCTCGCCAGCCGGGCGCGACGCCGCATCCGGGGAGCGCCCGAGCCCGATCCCGACCTGGCGCGCCAGCGAGAGATGGTCGACGCGTTCTTCGCCGCCTCGCGCGATGGCGACTTCGACGGCCTCCTCGCGGCGCTCGATCCCGAGGTCGAGCTCCGGATCGACGGCGGCGTGCTGCGCGAGGAGGCGTCGATCGTGCTCCGCGGCGCCGGCGCCGTGGCCAGGCACTCCACCACGTACTCCAAACTCCACCCGTTCGTGATACCGGCGCTCGTCAACGGCGCCGCCGGCGCGGTGGTGGCGCCAGCCGGACGCCTGTTCTCGGTGATGGCCTTCACCGTCACCGGCGGAAAGATCAGCCGGATCGACGCGCTCCTTGACCCGGAGCGCCTCGCCCAGCTCGATCTCAGCCTCCCACCGGCCGACGACGTTTGAGGCGCTCGGCTGGCTCCGTCCCCGGCCTCCCGCTAACTCTGTCCGTCGGCTTCCGGCCAGCGACGACCGGCAACCTCGAGCTCGTGCACCTTCAGCGACCTGATCTCGACTTCTCCGGCCTGCAGCCTGCGGATCACCGCGTCGGCGATCGCGAGCCGGCCGATCGCGACGGCACCGACGGCGGTCGCGGCGATCGCGATTGGCGCCATCGCCGAGGGACCGAAGAGCCGAGCTCCCGTCGCGGCGGCGCCGGTAAGGGACGCCCCTCTGATCTCCGCCCCGGTCGACCGGTGCCGCTGGGTGATGCTTCGAAGCATGTGCGCGCTCCTCCACTCGTGGAATTCCCGACTCAGGAATGATCCAGGATGGGCGACCGCAGCTAGGCCGTCGGCTGGACCGACCAGGTGGTGCCGTTCCAGCGCTCGACGAGCGGCTCTCGCCGGTTTGAGCCAACCGCGACGCAGTCAGCGCGCGAGACGCACGAGACGCCGTTCAGGAGCGAGCCGCCGGCGAGGGTGGGCGTGGCCTCGATCGACCAGTGACTCCCGTTCCAGCCCTCGGCGAGCGATTTGGCAGACCCGTTCGTGAGCGCTCCGACGGCGACGCAGTCGCTCCTCGTTACGCACGACACCCCATTCAGTGTGGCCTCGGGCGCGCCACTCGGGCTCGGCTGGATCGACCACCTACGACCGTTCCAGCGCTCCACCAGCTGTCGATAGCCGATCGCCCCAACCGCCATGCAGGAGTGCGCGGTGCACGAGACGGCGTTCAGAGTCGCCATCTGCAACGGGTTCGTTTTGGGCGTGGGCACGATCGACCACGCCGCGCCGTTCCAACGCTCGACCAGGGCGTGGGGTAGCGAGAACTGGTTCGGGGCGAGGGAGCCGACCGCCATGCACCGCACCGGCGAAGTGCACGAGACGCCGTTGAGCACCGACATCACCGGCGGTGCGACCGGGGCCAGTTGGACCGTCCAGTTGTTGCCATCCCAGCCCATCGCCAGCGCCGAGGTCACGTTTTGCCCAACCGCGATGCAGCGGGTCACCTTCGGGCACGACGCGGCCAGCAGGTAGCCGTCGCGAGTCAGGCTGAGCGCCGGGCTCTGATCAGACCACGAGCCGCCGTGCCGGCCCTCCGCCAGCGCCAGGTAGTCGTAGTTGACGGTGGCCCCGACCGGCGGATATTCGAGGCCCACCGCGAGGCAGGCGCTCCGGGTGCGGCACGAGACGCCGGCGAGGAAGTCCAACATGGCGGTCGAGAACGAGGGGACAGCGATCCGCTCAATCGACCACCGGCCGCCATTCAAGCGCGCCGCGAACAGACCGCCGACCGCCGTGCAGTCCTGGGCCGACGAGCACGAAACCGCCAGCAGCGGCCGATCCGGGCGCCCGGCCCGAGCACTCACGCGACCGGTCACGGCAGAGGCCGCGGCCACGCCAGCACCGGCGGCGAGCACCAGGACCGCGCTGAGCGCCACACTCCGGATAGGCGACACGCGCAACCAGCTTCCGGGAGGTTAGGAGCTCCCGGTGGCGCGTCCCGGCAGCTTGCCCGTCACCAGCACGCGGATGACGTTGATCAGCCCGCCGGCTACCAGCACGAGCGACACCTTATCGAGCCGATTCTTACCGCCCGGGCTGAGTTGCTTGGGCGGCGGATAGCCCGCCCGCGCGATCGTTGCCGACGTCCATCCGCTCCACCATGCGGCACACGCCTGCTGCAGCGTCTTCCGGGACGGAGCATCGAGCCGGCGCTGCGCGATGGCGAGGATGAGCACCCACACGATGCCGCAGCCGATGCTGTAGCTCGTGTATGTATTGAGCCGGGCCTTGAGTCCTCGGTTTGGTTCTGGCGGCATCTGGCCTGCCGATGTTCTCACACGATGGGGTCCACCAACAGGATTCAGCACCGTGCGGACCCGATCCGGAAGATCGCGCGCCTGCGATGGCGCCGTTTCCCACCAGTCGGGCCGGCGCCCAACCCGACCCGCGCCCGGCAGCTACCTTGAAGGGGATGGAGGTCACTCACCGCGGACACGTCGAGGCGCTTCTGTCCGAGGCCGCCGCCGAGCACGCCAGCCTGCTCGCACGGCTCCCCCCGGAGCTGCGCGAGTCGCTCCCGGTGGACGCGCAGGGGGTCACCCACGCGATCGACCACGTGGCCACTGCGGCTGGTCTGAGCGAGAGCGACCGGCGCGCGCTGATTCGTCCGCACGCCATCAACCCCGCGGTGCTGCACGCTCGCGTCTTCGGACCGACGTCGCTGACGCGGGAGACCGTGATCGCGTCGTTTGTCGAGGGAGCCCGGGTGCGCGCGGATGCGCTGCTCGCGCTGGCCGACGCGGTCGGCGGCGAGACCCTCGGACGGGAGGTCCGAGAGGTACTGGTGGCCGACCCGCCGCCGTCCGGTGCGGGCGCCGGAGACGACCCTTCCGAAGCCGTGTCGGCGCTTCGCGCCACCTACGCCGCGCACGAGCGCGCCGTGGTGATGATCGCCGAGCGCCTCGACGGGTCCTAGAGCGCCGAGCGCCTCGACGGGTCCTAGAGCGCCGACCGCCTCGACGGGTCCTGAAGGTCCGTCAACCCAGGCTGCCGGTCCCCGTGTGACCTCGGGCGGCGTCGGGTACGTCCCGAATGCACCGAGGCAGGGCGCAACACGCACCCGCCCCGGTGCCCATTGAGAACCATGCTTTCCACCCTCCTCCTCGCCGGGTTGATCGCCGCGCCAATCGCGACGGCCGCCCTGTTCCTGCCCTCGAGCCGGCGCATTCGCCGCGCCGAAGAGCTGTCGCAGCGGGCGGCGCGACTGGTCGCAGCGCTCGCGAGCTCGGTGCTGGTGATCGCGATCGTTGCCGCGATCCTGGCGTTGATCGGCGTCACCACCGGGCACCTCGAGGTCGCGGTTGCCGGCCTGGCACTCGCCTGCCTGGTCTGGCTTCCGGCCACGCGCCGCTGGAACGCGCGCGCGCACGTGTCCTGGGCGACCACGACGTACGTGTTCGTCGTCTATCTCGCGTTCATGGCCTGGTGGACGTTCGCCAGCCATCTCGGCATCACCGGCGACATCGGCGGGATGCTGCTGTGGGTGCTCGAACTGGTGGCCGCCGTGCTGGGCTGCGCCTACCTGTGGGAGCTGTGCGACACGCTCGGCCGGGCGAGCTGGGTGCGGCGGGTCGGCACGCAGGAGCTCGCAAGCATGCCCGACGGTCCCTATCCGGCGGTCTGCCTCCAGGTCCCCTGTTACAACGAGCCACCCGACATGGTCATCCAGACGCTCGAGTCGCTGCGAGCCCTCGACTACCCGAACTACGAGATCCAGGTGCTCGACGACAACACCGACGACGACACGCTCTGGCGCCCGGTCGAGGCCTGGTGCCGCGAGCACGGCGTCAAGTTCGTGCACCTGAGCGACTGGCCCGGCTACAAGTCCGGCGCGCTCAACTACGCCCTCCAGAACATGGTCGAGGACTCGTGCGAGCTGATCGGCGTGATCGACTCCGATTACCAGATCGACCCCGAGTTCCTCCGGCGCTGCGCCCCCCTGTTCGCCGATCCAAAGGTCGGTTTCATCCAGGCGCCCCAGGATTACCGGGACTGGCAGAGCGCCCCGTTCTACCGGCGCCTCTACTACTCGTACAAGTACTTCTTCGCGGTCTCGCAACCGTCGCGGAACGAGCGCGACGGGGCGATCTTCGCCGGCACGATGGGGCTCATCCGCCGGCGAGCCCTGCAGCAGGCCGGCGGCTGGGACGAGTGGTGCATCACCGAGGACGCCGAGCTCTCGCTCCGCATCCTGCGCAACGGGTGGTCGGGCCTGCACGTCGACCAGTCGTTCGGCAAGGGCATCATGCCGCTGACCTTCGAGGCCCTGAAGGGCCAGCGCTTCCGGTGGTGCTTCGGTGGCATCCAGATCATGCGCCAGCACTGGCGCTGCATGCTGCCGGGCAAACGGACCGAGGACAACCGCCTCACGCTGGGTCAGCGCTGGGCGTACCTGTGCGGCGGGATCCAGTGGTACGGGGACCTCCTCGCGCTGCTTTTCTACTTCTGCCTGCTGGTGGGAGCCGTCAACATCGTCCTCAGCGGCGGGTTGGTGTTCCGCAAGCTCACCGGCTTCCTGCTCGCGGCGATCCCGCTGCTCGTTGTTCTCGGCCTGTTGCGCGCGGTGGCGCTGCTGCGCCGGGGCACGGGTGCGTCGTGGCGAGACGCCGTCGGCGCCTTCCTCATCTGGCAGTCGACGATGCTCACCGTGACCAGCGCCTCGATCCAGGGCCTGTTTGCCAAGGAGGCCGCGTTCCTGCGCACCCCGAAGACCCACGGCGACGCCAGGTGGACCGACGCTGTGAAGGCGAACTGGGTGGAGTGTCTGTTCGCGCTGCTCGGTCTGCTCGGGATCGCAGGCTCCGTGTCTCGCGGTACTCCCGGCGGCTTCCTGCTGGCCGTGCTGCTCCTGTGGCCGACGGCGAGCTTCCTCGCCGCGCCCTACAACAGCCTGAGCGCGCAGCGCGCCGCGCTGCCGCCCGACCTTCGCGAGCGCCGGCGCACCGAGTACCTCCGTTACGGCAAGCGCCGCCTCACCTACGCGGTCGGCGGGCTCGGCCTGGCCGGCGGCGCGGCCGCGGTGGCGCTCGGGCTGTTCGTCCCGGGCCCGGCCAACATCACGCCACCCCAGATCTTCGGCCCGGCCAAGGGTCGGCCGGTCCACTACGGACCCCAGCCGTCGAGCTCGACGAGCCAGCCGGCGACGAGTAAATCGTCGGGCGCGTCGACGAACAAGTCCTCGCACAAGCCGGGCGGCTCGCACAAGTCCAAGTCGAGCACGACGAACACCACCACGACCAGCACGACCTCGACGTCGCCAACCACAACCTCGACGTCACCCACCACGACCTCGACCACCACCACCTCGCCGTCGACCACCTCCACAACGTCGACGGCCCCGAGCACGACGACGTCGACGACCACGAGCACCTCGACCAGCCCGGCGCCGGCGGCCGACACGACGCCGTCGACGACATCGACCACGTCCACCACGCCGTAGTGCAGTGCGGACTTCTCGAGCGCTGCTGGTCGTGCTCGCGCTGACGCCGATCATGACCGCCTGCGGGACCACGTCAACGGCGCGCGCGCCCGCAGCGGCCACCCCGCCGTCCATGTCAACTCGCGCGGCGGCCGAGCGCTTCCTGGCCCGCTACGTCACGGGCGACGGACGGGTCATACGGCATGACCAGGGCGGGGACATCGTCAGCGAGGGCCAGGCCTACGGGATGCTGATCGCCGAGGTGGCGCAGCAGCCCGCGCTGGTGCACACGATCTGGTCCTGGACCTCCGCCCACCTGGCCAACTCGGACGGCCTGATCGCATCTCACGCGACCGGCTCCGGGCAGATCGAGGACCCCCACTCGGCCACCGACGCGGACATCCTGACCGCCTATGCGCTCCTGCGCTACGCCGGCACCGACCAGGCGGCGCTCCACGCGGAAGGCCGGCGCATCGCCGAGGCGGTGCTCAGTCAGGAATCAGTGACCCTTCCGGACGGTGCTCCGCTGCCGGTCGCCGGAGCGTGGGCGAAGACGACCGAGACGGTCGATCCCTCCTACCTGATGCCGAGTGTGTTCGCGGGGTTGGCCGGCCTGACCGGGGACGCTCGCTGGCAACAGGCCGCGACCGCCGCGGTGGCCCTGGTCGGGTCGCTCACGAACGGCGGACGGCTGCTCCCGCCCGATTGGGCGCGCCTGTCGGGCGACCGACTCGTACCGATCCCCAACCCCGGCGGCGGCGCGGGCGTGCAGTACGGCTTCGACGCCGCGCGACTGCCGATCTGGTTCGCAACCGCGTGCACCGTGCAAGCGCGAAGCCTGGCCGCAGCCTGGTGGCGCAATCTGCTCGGCACCGACGGGCGCAGCGGACCCCAGGCGTTGAGCCTCAACGGCGCCAGCATCAACGCGGCCCCCTCTCCCCTTCCGATCATGGCTGGATCCGCCGCCGCGGCAGCGGCGGGCGACGACAGCGCGGCGCGCGAGTTACGCACTCGCGCCACGACGCTCGCTCGCGAGGATCCGACCTACTACGGCGACGCCTGGGTGGCGCTTGGCCCGGCCCTGCTCGAGGGCTCGATCGACCCCTGCGCGCAAGCACGCACCTGACGCCCCCCGCATCGCCCCGGGACCGGTCCCGCCCGGGCCGTCGCCCCGCGGACCGGCCGTGAAGCCAAACCCGCGGGGCTCGACCCAGAGGCGAGTCAGCCAGGTCAGTTGACGCCAGCCAGCTCCCGGTCGTTCATCGCGGTTCGCACCTCGATCGAGTGGACCACCCGCTCGGTGGACAGCTCGTGCAACGTCAGGCCGACGAGCCCGATCGCAACCAGTCCGATACCGGAGGCGAAGCCGAGCCACGTCACCGTGGCGCCGGCGAACACCAAGCTGGCGACGACCGTCCAGGCGCCAAGGACGCCGATCGTCCCGTCCAGGCTGCGCTGCACGCGACCGCGCGAACGCAGCACCGCCGCGCCCGCCATTACCACCGCGAGGGCGCCGATGCCGAGCATGATCCACTCGAAGATCGAGACGCCAAACGCCTGTGAGGCGACGACGAGGAACGCGCCGGCCAGAACCAGGGCCGAATTCGTCAGATAGCGAGAGTTCATTTGAAACCTCCTTAAGTCGACTCGCCGAACTCTATCAGGCTGAGCTATCGGTGTGAGCGCTCAAGCCGATATCTCAGAACGCCTCGTCAGAGTGCATACTTAGGCTCGTCCCATGGCCGCACCCGCCGAAACCCCGCTCAATCAGACGGCGCGGGTCGTGCTGGCGATGATCGCCGAGGGCCAGTGCACCGGGTACGCGATCAAGGCGGAAATCGAACGCTCGACGCGCCTGTACTGGGGGGCGAGCGTCGGCGGGATCTATCCCGAGCTACGCCGGCTCACCGCGGCCGGGCTGGTGACCGCCCGCGACAACCCCCGCGGCGAGGCGACCCGCCACCACTACGAGCTCACGGACGGAGGTCACGAGGCGTTGCGTCGCTGGCTCACCGACCCGGCCGAACCGGTGCTGGAGCTGCGCGACGAGGCGCTGCTGCGGCTCAGGTTCGCTGGCGTGCTCGAGCCCGACGAGCAGCTTGAGGTGCTCCGGCGGATGCGCTCGTTGCATACGCAGCGGGCGAACGCCCTCCAGGAGCTCATCGACGCCGGAGAGTTCGACGACCCCTTCCACCGCATGACGATCGAGTTCGGGCTGGGCTGGAATCAGTGGGCGACCGACTGGTGCACGGCCGCGGAGCGCCGGCTCAGGAGTGGGCGGGTTCGAGCGCGCGGCTGAGCAGCGAGCGGAGCGTCGCTCGCTCCTCGTCGCTGAGCCCGGCGAACAGCTGATCGCCGATGCTCTCCTGGGCGCGCTCGGCCTGCTCGAGCGCGCGTAGGCCGGCGTCGGTGATGTCGACCACGTGGCGCCGCCGGTCAGCGGCGTCGCGCCGGCGCTCGACGAAGCCTCGCTCCTCGAGCTCGTTGAGCAGCAGCACGCAGTTGTTCGGATCCATCCAGAGGTACTCGCACAGCTGCTGCTGGAGAGCGGGGACGTGCGACCAGCGCAGGTAGCTGAGCAGCATCAGCTGGCGCAACGTGACGCCCAGCAGCTCCTCGGTGCTCCGCTTCTGAATGACCTTTGCCAGCCGCAGGAGCATCACGACGGTCCCGGGCGATGTGTCTATGGCCATTGGAATTTGCAGGGTATCAGGATTATCATCTTGACCTTGATGATAGTCCATGATACAGTGATCATCAACAGCTAGAAGACGAGCTACTTAGAAGGGATGATCACTATCAAAGGCTTAATAAGTGGAGAGCGCCGCCGCTGGGTGGCGCTCGCGGTCGTATGCATGGGCCAGCTGATGATGGTGCTCGATTCGACCATCGTCAACGTCGCCCTCCCCTCCCTCCAACGCGACCTGCACTTCTCCCAGGCCAACCTCGCCTGGGTCCTCGACGCCTACATGATCGCTTTCGGCAGCTTCCTGCTCGTGGCCGGCCGCCTCGGCGACCTGCTGGGACGAAAGCGGCTGTTCCTGGTCGGGCTGGTCGTATTCACGCTGGCCTCGATCGTGTGCGGACTCTCGACCAGCCAGGTCGAGCTGATCGTCGCCCGGTTCATCCAGGGTCTCGGCGGCGCGGTCGCGTCGGCCGCCGTGCTGGCGCTGCTGGTCACCGAGTTCCCCAAGCCGTCGGAGCGCGCGATTGCGCTGAGCGTTTACACGTTCATCATCTCCAGCGGGGGCTCGATCGGCCTGCTCGCGGGCGGCGTGCTCACACAGTCGGTGAGCTGGCACTGGATCTTCTTCATCAACGTCCCGATCGGGATCGTGACCTTCATCCTCGGCCGGGCCCTCATCAACGAGACCGAGCGCCTGGGGCTCGGACAGGGCGTCGACGTGGTCGGCGCGGTGCTGGTCACGGTCGCGTTGATGCTCGGCGTCTATGCGATCGTCAAGGCAACCGAGTACGGGTGGGTGTCGGCCCACACGATCGGATTCGGGGCGGCCGGCTTGGCACTGCTCGGCGTGTTCGTCGCGGTCGAGTCGCGGCTGGCCAACCCGATGTTCCCACTGCGGATCCTGCGCGTCCCCGGCCTGGCCGCCTCGAGCGTCGTGCGCGGCTTCCTGGTGACGGGGATGTTCTCCACGTTCCTTCTCGGAGTGCTCTATCTCCAGCACGTGCACGGGTACGGCCCGCTGACCACCGGCCTGGCCTTCCTGCCCATGACGCTAGTCCTGGGCCTGCTCTCGCTGGGCGTCACCGCCCGGCTGATGGGACGCTTCGGACCCACGTCCGTGCTGCTCGCCGGCCTGGCGCTGATAACCGGCTCCCTCGTGCTGCTGTCTCAGCTGCCCGCCCACACGAGCTACTTCCCGGACATCTTTGTCCCGTTCGTGTTGCTCGGACTCGGCGCCGGCCTGGCTTTCCTGCCGCTGACGACGATCGCCA
>Ga0335074_10000538_pt1 | contig 53324 bp, 56 predicted proteins | sample Lox_Sample_23_FD_206715 | JGI IMG/M metagenome (GOLD analysis project Ga0335074, IMG submission 206715) | Soil microbial communities from Loxahatchee National Wildlife Refuge, Florida, United States - Lox_Sample_2.3 | ecosystem: Environmental > Terrestrial > Soil > Wetlands | place: USA...
CGCCCAGACTGACCGCCTCAGTCACTCCCGCGGTTTCCTGCCTTGGGCGTTCTCCGACGCCCGCCCGTCAAACGCGTCTCGACAGGATGCGACATCCCACGGGGCGAGCTTCGGAGAACGCTTAACAAGAGCCGTCATACGACAGGTTAATTGAGGTGCTCTGGACCGGACGTTCGATCCTCGCGACCTGAAGCGGGTCGCGGTCGCCGGAGGTAACCACTTCCGGTCCAGATTTAGCAACCTGATGAGGGCGTAGCGCGTCGCTTCGGAATCAGGCCTCCAAGCTCGCACCGGCAAGACCCACGAGCGGACTGCGAGTGCCAGAATTGCCAGATCTGGAAGCGGGCGTGCAGAATAATGAGGCGCAGAGACACACTGCGCAATGGGTCGCGGTTTGCCCTCAGGAGTACCTCAGTGCACCGATTTTGCACCGAATGCGGCGGACTTTCCATGCAATTCCGTCGTCGGCGCGCGGTGCAAATTCGCTGCGAGTTGCCTGCAGCGGGCAGCGCGCGCCAGCCAGTCCGCGCCACCGGCTTCACGGTACACCATTGATGTATATACACCAATGGTGTACAATCAGGCATGATCTTCATCGAGACCTGCTCTTCACGCGTCAGGTACTCGAGCTCTTGCCAGATGAGGAATATGCGGCGATGCAGCTTGCGTTGGTCCGCGACCCACAAGCCGGCGACCTGATTCGGGGAACGGGCGGACTGCGCAAGTTTCGTTGGAAGCGCCCTAGCGTGGGCAAGAGTGGGGGTGTGCGAGTGATCTACTACTGGCTCTGCGCTGATTGGCAGATCCGATTGCTCATGCTGTACCCGAAATCGCGCAAGGATGACCTATCCGCCGCCGAGAAGGCGATGCTCAAGAAAGTGGTGGAGAACTGGAATGGCTAAGAAGGCGAAGTTTTTTGATGAACTATACGCTTCCGTGAAGGAGATGGACGAGATCGCCTCGGGCAAGCGGAAACCTTCGCGCATCTTCGAGGTGCGACCGACGAGCATAAAGGAATTGCGTAAGCAACTTGGACTAAGCCAGCCGAAGTTCGCCGTCTTACTGCGCATCGATGTCGGTACGCTGCGCAATTGGGAGCAGGGAATTCGCGAGCCTACTGGTCCCGCAAAAGCTCTGCTCACCGCCATTGCCCGAGACCCCGAGCACGTCCTCAGAGCGCTGGCTGCGTAGCGCCCACCGCTTTTGTTCGCTCGTTGTCCGGAGCCGGCCGGCCAGCGGCCATTCACCCCGCCGGCCGCTATGAGTCCGGCCAACAGCGGTCCTCGGATAGCTGCGCTTGGCGGCCGGGAAGCTGACGTTCGTCTGTGCGGTGCGCCCCGGCCGGGACCCCCGGGGTCTGCGTTCGCACACGTTCCGGTCCTATTTCGAACCTGGCACGACCCGCTGCACCACGCGACCTCGGTCGTCGAAGAACTCCATAGCCGGACTTCCGGACGCCGGTGCCTCTATGGCGACGCGTTTTCTTCCCGCGCCGTCCCTGAGAACGATGGCAGCTACGCCATCGCCGGTGCGTCCTACCCAGATCCGCCTCTTGGTGTCGCTGACGGCAAGTCCTGCGAACTGATCCGTGCTGTCGTCCACTCCCGCGAGTTGAACAAACTGGTTCGCACCATACCTGTCGAAAGAGAGGCTGCCGCAACAGTCGGCAACCTGTCCCTGAGAGTTCTTGTGCCCAGCGAAGATAAGTCCGCCGGTCTCGGACCCCTCGTCGTTGTAGAAAAGCAGTCCAGCTTGTGGCCTGTCAGCAGGCGGCCGTTCCTTCCCCTTCACGATTACTCCGGGCAATTCTGCGGCATCCGATATGACCAATCGCAATGTCCCGTCGGGCTCAACTACGTCAATACGATGAACGTTGAGCTCATCGAATGTTGCGATCTTCTGAGAAGCCGCTCCCGCCAGGACAGTGACCAGCAGAGCAGTACTCACGATCGTCGAATAGCTGATTAGGATCTTCTCACCGAGCTTGGTCATGTGAAGCCCCTCGTTATCGGCGCATTGGAGATCGCGGAGCAGAACGAAGTGTAGCGCGGCGGCCGGGCAGAGACGCCGCATCGGTCGCCGTGCGGCCATTTTCTGCCGTTCAACATGTGCCCGGCACCCTCCGGAGAGCCGACGTTGAGAAACGACGTGGCAGGCTCGGAGTCGGCCGCACTGCTAAACTGGTGTGCACCCTGCAGCCCCCGGTGCCGCGTATTACATCTCATGTGGTCCACGGTCGGAACGCAGAGACTGCAATGCATCGAGACGGAGACCTGCGAGTCGGGCTGCGTCGATGGGGATCTTGTAGGCTTGCCTTGTTAGGACCCAGACAGGCATTCCGATGCGCGCACCGAGTATCCGTTCCTCCGCCATACTGCCATTCGTAGTCGTCTGCCATTCAGTCATCGCGGGTGTGGCAGAGAACTCACATTCGGTGCCGGGAACCGCCCAGTCCGCCCAAGAGTCTGAGCGTCATCCTGACGCCGGCGCTACACCTCCCGCGGGAGCGATCAGGCACGACCTCCGAGAGCATGGGCTTTATGGGGAGTTGTACGTTCCCGCACACATGAGACCTTTGCCCGCGCTGGTCGCCATCGGAGGCGCGGAGGGCGGTCTCGATACCGTGAGCAAAATGGCCGTGACGTTGGTTCCGCGCGGCTACGCGGTGCTTGCACTGGCCTACTTCGGTGAGCCGGGACTCCCTTCCACTCTCGAGTCGGTGCCCCTGGAGTACTTTCATCACGCAGTCGAGTGGCTCGCACGGCAGCCTGGCGTTGATCCCGCTCGGCTGGGAATGATCGGCTGGTCACGAGGCGCAGAGGCGGCCTTACTGGTGGCCTCACGGGAGCCCAAGATACACGCAGTAATCGCCGTCTCTCCCAGCAGCTATGTGTGGGTCGGTGAGAACTTCAAGCGTCCCCCACGAGCCGCGTGGACGGTCGGCGGCGAACCCATTCCGTACGTGACGCCGCGCCCGCCGAAGAACTACCGTCCCGGTATGTCGATCAAGGACTTGTTGTCGGCATTCCTCGCAGAAGCAATACGGCGTCCGGATGCTGCGATTCCCGTTCAGCGGATCCATGGCGCAATTCTGCTCATCACCGGAACCGACGATCATCTATGGCCCTCTTCGGAAATGGCGGAGCAGATCAGCCAGCGGCTACGCGCGGCTGACTTCCCGTACATCTATCGCACGTTGTCGTATCGCGGTGCGGGGCACGTCGCGTTCGTCGGAAACCCAGCCGCACTGGCGAGTATGGACGCTCAGAGTCTGGTGAATCCGATGCTCGGCGGTACCTTTGCGGCCGATACTGCGGCGTGGAAGGCCGATTGGCCGAAGGCACTGCTCTTTCTTTCCGAATCCCTCGGTTCCCGATCAGCTCACGCCGGACTGCGCTGAACGGCCATTTCCAGTCATTTTGCGTGCACCGCCGGATTTGCCGAACCACGGACGTTCAGGCCGTCCAGTGCCGCAGCCCCGGTTGCCTGACCACCGTAATTTCTGTAATATAGAAAATATGCGCGGCCGCGACTATCTGAGTCAACTCGAGCTTATGGTGCTGCTGGCAATCTTGCGTATTCGGGAGAACGCATACGGCATGTCGCTCGCTCGTGAGATTGAACAGCACAGCGGACGCGAGCTAGCTCTAGCCAGCATCTATAGCGCGCTCGAGCGACTCGAGGAGCGGGGCCTGGTTCGCTCCGAACGAGGCGCCCCCACACCTGAACGCGGGGGGAAAGCGCGGACGTATTTCGATGTAACTGCCGCAGGCCTCAGAGCGCTGCGCTCGGCCCATGCGACCTTCTCGCGGATGTCTGCGGGGCTGAAAGAGCTCAAGCCGGTGGCCTCATGAATTCTCCGCGCCCGCCGCTACTCGCGACCTGGATGCTTCGGCTTGTCGCCGGCCCCCATTCAGAATCGCTCGAGGGGGATTTGCTCGAGGGCTGGTGCGGCGGTTGCAGCAGGGCCTGGTACTGGCGGCAGGTACTCGTGGCGGTCTCGCCGGTGCGTAGCATTACGGCGAACCCATTAGTCAGGCTGGGGAGTACAGTCGCTGCCGTCGCCATAACTGCACTTGCCGTGCTCTTAATCATCGCGCTGGTCGTGGTCGTGGCTACCCGCGAAAACTCGTGGTGGTCGCTCCTGCCGATGGCCGTTGCGTTGCTCGTCTGCTTCTTGCCTCTGGGGATAGGCTTACGTCGACGGCTTCGTCAGGAATGACCCCGACGGTGGGCGCTAGAGACGCAAGCGGCAACGTGAGAAGGTCTCTCGCGAGATAGAACACCGACTACCGGTCGCTCGTGACCGGTAAATCAGGGTCGTAACGGAATATGAGCTAATGGATTGCGAGTGGCAGCTTCCGACACCCTCGGAGACGTTGACAGTTGCGCCACGTAGGGGTCCGAAGGGTCATGAACGGAAGTCGCGGCCCATCCAGACTATGGCAGCTTCATCGCACGCAGCGGACATTCCCAGGCCATGGGCGATTGGTCTCGGCATGGTTCGGTAAGTTGCATCAAGTCTAGGGATAGAGCTTCGGAAACAGCACCTCGAGCGCCTCGTCTGGGAAACGCAATGACACCGGGCCCTTCGCAGTCGTGGAAGCGAGGAGGCACGCAGCGATCGTGTCGTTGAACAGGCGCCGCAGGCACTACTTGGCTACCCGCGCCGCATTGGCCGATCGGCTACGCCATGGCTGCAGCAGTTCCTGCCTTGCCCTTGTCAATGCAACCCCAGACGGTGAAGCCGATGAAGGCGGCAAGCGCGACCACCGGCACGGCGAGATTGAACTGAACACCAAAGTCGAGTAGGCGAGCCCAAATCGCCATGGCTACGACCGTCAGGACCGCCGGCCCAATCAGCGGCCATCCGCTATGTCCCATGTCGTGCAAACGCCGGCTATACAGGACGACAGCGGGGTACAACAATACCAATACCATCCAAGAGTTCCATGGGCCTGGACCCGAATGCGTGTAGTCCAACACGGCGATCGCCAGCGGGATCACCGCGACGATGAAGTGTTTGCGCGAGGTACGGCCATTCAAAAACACGTACAACGAGTCGAAGGTCAGAGCTTGCTCAGATTCTCCGAGCGTCAGTACACGACGCTGCAATGCATCCCGGTAGTAGCCGAAATACGCCAGCATCAGTAGGCCGTTTAGGGCAAAGGCCGCGAGCGCCAGGAATAACCGCAGAGGCTCATGTTCCAGCAGCGCCCAGAACAGTGCAACCACCGAAGTCGGCATTACCACGCACAGCGCGGCCGGCGCGAATACGCCAGTCAATATGAAGACGCCTGTGATCAGTTGAATCAGCATCGCAACGCTCATCAGGCCGGAGTGCGCAAAGGACCCCATCAGCTCGGCCGCAATCGGTTCATGGCCTGTCGGCATTGTCCAAAGTCCGAAGAATAGGTAATTGGCGCCGTTGAGCAACATCCAGACGCCAAAAATGACGCGGCCGGCCAGCACTAACTGCTGCATGCCAGGACTCGCCGCAGCCTTCACAGTGCCATCCGCGCCAATGGGCAGCGGCTTCGGGCGCAGCGTAAACATCGCGCGGTAGCAGCCGAAGAAGGCCACACAGAGAAAAATGTTGCTAACAAGTACTTTTCCACCGGCGATGACCGATCCCATGTGGTAATGCGCCAGTGGTGCATCCCACCAGATTACGTTGAACACGACAGTCATGCACACGAGAAGCATGAGCGGAGCGTAGAACCCGAACAGAACAGCAATACCGGTCAACAGCTCCACGGCTTTCACGGCATCAAACAGATGGCTGTGCAGAAATGCAAATAGCGTCTCGTGCTGCAAAGGAATGGTGGTGAAATATCCCGGCTGCGGAAATATATGAACAAAGTGCTCTAGACCCATCGGAATCATCCAGGCCGGGTACCAAAGTCGCACGGTCCAAGTTACGTATTTCATCCGACCCCCCCTTTCTTCTTTGGATCTCGTACTGCGATTTGATGCCGCAGGAGAACATTGGTTCTAGTCAATGATTCGAGCCTAATGCCACGTCGCCGCAGTTACCAGAGATTTATATCTGGAACGTCGTGAGTCGGCGTAAGACGACGGTCATTTCGAGCCGCACACGCGTGCCTGCCACCAGCCGATCCCAAGGCAGACAGCACGGTCTGCCGTCCGACGTAGTTAGGTCTCCGCGAGACGCTGAACGGTGTCGGGATATCGCTGCACCAGGCGAATGAGCAGCGCCGCTTGCGCATTTGGCTTGGCCCGGCCCTGCTCCCAGTTCTCCAGCGTGCGTACGTTCGTGCGCAGGTATCGGGCAAAGAGACTGCGGGAAAACCTCATGTCCTCCCGAACCTTCGTAAGTTCGTCAGCGCTGATCTGCGGCACCGGTTTTGGTTTCACAGCATGCGTGCGAAGTGTTCGTTTGCCGGCACGCTGATCGGCCAGAGCGTCAAACCCCTCCATCAGTTCATCGAACAGATTGCGTTTCTTCCTCACGTCTTGCCCGCGGGTCGGTAGAGCGCGAAGAGTCTAATACCGAGCGTATAGGACGCCCAGCTCAGGTGCGAGATCTATTCACGTCGTCGGCCAACCAGGCCTTGATCAAAGACTGATACGGCATGTCGCGCTTGTTGGCCTCGACCTTGATGCGCTCCAGTAGGCCCAAGGGCATCCGGAGCGAAATGGTCGTCGTTGAGGGCTTTAGATTCGAGAGACGAACGGATGCGGCACGACGCCAGTCCACGTACTCCGTCGAATCATGGCTCTCCCAAAATGCCCTCTCCTCAGCTTCGCTTGCGAAGCTCGGGATAGACTTACTCGCTGCTGCTCTCGGCGGGACTTTCTTCGCCGCCCTCTCCACTTTCGCCTTGGCCATAGATTGCTCGCTCCTTTCGGCTCATGTCTCGCGCTGATACGACCCGTATGAGGGTTTCATCCTCGCGCAGCGTGAATGTGATGTGCAGGTACCTGGCGTGGTCCGTTCTGCCCAGCGCATGGAAGCGTTGCTCCTGAGCGCTGTGTCGGATGTCGGGCACGACCAACAGAGGTGAGTTGAAGAAAATTTCCTCCGCTTCCGCTTGACTCACGTCATGCTTGTCACTGCTGTTGCGCGCATTGGCCTCGTTCCAGTCGAAGCCGGAGATGCGCGTCCAATCGACCATGGCTGTATATTACCATCATATACAGCGATCTGCACGCTCCTCGGTCGCCCACCGCGAGGCGGTCCTCGACTGCCCGATAGCTTCCGTGGGGCTGTGTCGAATTAGACACTAATGGATGGGCGGCCAAATCCTATACGAACGGCTATCGCCCTCGGAATATATTGCCCACGTGAGCTGGCCTCCGGCGGACCCAGTGCCCTACATCGATGGGGTGCGACGTTTTGCGCTGTTTTCGGTAGCGTAAAACATATCCGCCTGTACAACCAAAGCCGACCGCGCAACGGTAACTACGGCACCTCCGTCCGCCGACGGCGTCTGTGGCGGCCAACAGGAACTCATCACTTCCTCAGCACTCCTGCAGAACGAAGCCATCACCATTGCCAAACTCATGCGCGCTGCTGGGTAGCCGCTGTTAGGCGCCGTACAATGCCGTGAAAGCTCAGAGCCCCTTTGCGGCGTTCATTTTCTCGATCACCTTTGCTTTGTGATCTACGACGAGGTGAGAGTAGCGCTTGACCATTGCCAGAGTCCTGTGCCCGAGCACATCCGCAATCTCAAGAAGCGACGCGTTCTGCGCCGCGAGCATCGACGCAGTCGTGTGCCGCAGGTCATGGAAATGGAAGTCGCTGATCCCAGCGACCTCGAGCGCCGCGTACCAGTGAGCATTGAAATGCTCATACGGCCCCGGTAGCCCGGACGGCTGGGCGAACACGTATTCGCTGCGGGCCGAGTTCTGCAGCTTCAACTCGCGCAGCGCATCGAGTGCCTTGCCGGCGAGCGGCAGCGTGCGCTGCTCGTCGTTCTTCGTCTCGCGGACCAGCGCACGCCCTGCCTTTGGGTCGACACCGGCCCACTTCAGGCGGGTGAGCTCGCCCTTGCGAGCTCCGGTCGTGATCGCCAGCAGAACGAGCGCGTGCAGCGCCGGCCGTTCTGACTTCGCGCAGGCATCGAGGGGCGCGGTGCGCTCCTCGTCGGACAGGAAGCGCGTCCGGCCGCGGGGCTCCTTCTTGCGGCTGATGTCGCTCACGGGATTGCGTTCCATGAGTCGCCGCTCCTTCACGGCGAAGCGGAACGTATGTGAGAGCGTCGCGATGAAGCGGTTGACGGTGGCGCCAGTGCGCTTGTACTGCTTCGGCGCGATCAGCTCGCCCGTCTTCTTGTCCTTGTGCGGCTTGCCGCGCGAGAACGGCTCGGCCAGGAGCTTGTCGCGCGCCTTCGAGATGCGATCCGCGGTGATCTCCGCGAGCGAAAGGCCTGCGAATTGCTTCGACCACCATTCGAGCTGGCGGACGCGCGTGGCTTTCTCCTTGGGATCGAATTCGGCGAGTACCGTTTCGATGTAGTCCTTGGCGAGCGCATCGAAGCTCGTGCGCTTTGCGGCTGCGTGAGGGAAGTGCCTGCCTTCGCGGATTGCAGCCTCGAGCGACTCCGTCCACGCCACCGCCTCCTTGCGATTGGGGAAGCTCGCAAACTCTGGAGGCCGTCCCTTCCGCCGAACTTGGACTCGGTAGGCGACTTGGCCGGTGTGTGGAGAGACGACGCGTTGGATGGAGGCCATGCGTGCGAACCTGCGTTGCATGGCGTGGCAGAATAAGTTCTTGTTTTTATTGGGGCGTGACGGAATCGAACCGTCGACCAGCGGATTAAAAGTCCGATGCTCTACCGACTGAGCTAACGCCCCGTTGCGCGGTGGCCGCCTCCCCCTGAATGGCGGCGGGGAGGTGCCCTGATCGGGAGTCTTGGTGCTCCCGAGGGGGCCGCATGATACTACAGGGCTCCCGGTGGCGCCGCCGAGGCCGCGGGTGTTATCACCCTTCAGTTTCAAGGAGATGGGACTTGAACGTCACTGAGGCCGTCGATTCGCGCATGAGCTGTCGCGCCTTCCTCGACACGCCGATACCGGAAGCGACCGTTCGCGAGGTCCTCGACGTCGCACGGCGCGCACCGTCCGGCGGAAATCTCCAGCCCTGGATCGTGCATGCGCTCACCGGCCAGCCGCTCCAGGCGCTCATCGAGCGTGTGCGTGCGAAAGCGCTCGATCAGCCGCTCGGCGAGGGCACGGAGTACAACATCTACCCGCCGAACCTCAAGGAGCCCTACCGCTCGCGCCGCTTCAAGTGCGGCGAGGATCTCTACGCGCTCATCGGCATACCACGCGAGGAGCGTGAGCGGCGCTTGCGTCAATACGCCAAGAATTTCGAGTTCTTCGGGGCGCCGGTCGGGCTGTTCTTCGTGATCGATCGAGGAATGGGCCAGGACCAGTGGGCGGACCTCGGAATGTTCATGCAGTCAATCATGCTGCTCGCGCGCGAGCACGGCCTGCACACCTGTCCGCAGGAGTCCTGGGCGGGGTGGCACAAGACCATCGGAGAGTTCCTCGGTCTGCCGCCGGAGCTCATGCTCTTCTGCGGGATGGCGCTCGGGTTTCGCGACGAGTCCGCGCCGATCAACCGTCTGCGCACCGACCGCGCCTCAATCGAGGAGTTCGCGAGCTTCCACGGCTTCTGACCGCTCCCGAAGCGGCGGGCCTGCGCGCGCCACTCAGACGGTTCGCGTCGCAATCGCCGGAGCGACCGAGCTCGCCTTGCGTGCCGGCATCAGCGTTGCGCCGAGCCCGAGGAGCCAGAGCGCCACCACGCCGACGGCCAAGTAGTAAAGCGGCAGCCGCGGCAGCTGGAACATCACGCTCAATCTCGCCCCGAGGGCCAGGGCGAGTATGCAGCCCACCACGACGCCGGCCGTCGTGATGAGCCAATTCTCGAGGAGGAAGTATTTGAGGATCTGGTGCCGGCGAGCTCCGACTGCCCGCCGCGTGCCGATCTGCCGCGTTCGAGTGGCGACGTTGAACGCGGCGAGGCCGAATATACCGATCGCCGTCACGGCGAGCACCAGGAGCGCCACTGCGCCCAGGATGATCGAGCTCGAGCGCAGCCAGTTGCGGGTATTCGATGCTGTCTGATCGAGCGTCTCCATGTGCTCGATGTAGCGTCCGGGCACCTTGTCCGCGAGCGAGCGCTCGACCTCCGCCATGACCTCCGCACGCCGTCCGGGCTGCGTGCGCACGATGTAGAGCGCCGACGGGCCGGCCGGGACGCCGGGAACGAAGACGACACTCTCGGCGAAATCGGAGAACGGCCCGGAGACCGGTTGCGTCTGCATCCGCTCGACGATGCCGACGATCTTCGCCGGCCGGTTGATGAGCCCCGCGTAGAGCGTCCTGCCGAGCGCATCGCCCCTGGGGAAGAGCTTGTGAGCGAGCAGGCTCGTGATGGCGACCTCCGGGGCCCAGCGTCCGATGGCACTCATCATATCCGCGGGTGCCGAGGTGTCATCGGCGTGCGGCGCGCGACCCGCGATCAGCTTGACTCCGAGCGCATCAAGACCCCGATCCGTCATCAGCAGCACCGCGCCGCCCGCCTTCGGCGCACGCAAATCCTCCGGTGTGCTCGCGAACGGCAGCCCGATGCCGCCGATCCCCTGCGGAAGCGTCGCGCTTGCCGCCGCGGCGATGACGCCGGGCAGTCCGTTCAAGTAAGCCAGATCGGTGCGCACGGCGAGGGACTGATCGTAATCCGTCGCGAACCCCTGGCTCGTCACCCAGAAAATATTGTGCACATCGATCCCGGTCGGCCGCCGGTAGGTCTCGATCCGTCCGGCGACGATGTAGGCAATGTTCACGAGCACCGCGAGCGCGATGGCAATCTGCACCGCGATCAGAATCGGGCCGGTTCGGCTGCGCCAGAGCGCCTTCACCAGAGATCGAGTCTCCATCACGCAGCCCTCACTGGGATTTGAGAAAGAGCGCGGGCTCCATCCGTCCGATGCGCCACGCCGGATAGAGGCCGGCGACGATTCCCGTCAGCACCGAGATCAGCACGGCGACGGCGAGCATCGTCACGTCCATGTGCGAGAGCGCTTGCGCGATCGCGAGGTGCCCCGGGTTGTCATCGAGCGCCGGAATGTAGGTGAGCAAGCGGATTGCCGCGAGTCCAAGCCACGAGAGCGCGATGCCGCCGAATCCGCCCAGGACACCGATCACGACGACCTCGGTGAGGTGCTGGCGGACGATATCGCGGCGGCTCGCCCCGAGCGCCCGGCGCAGCCCGATGACCGGCGCGCCACTCAAGAACTTCGCGAGCATGAGGCCGAGCGTGTTCAAGATGCACACCGCGAGGAACAGCCCGGCGAGCCCGACCTGCAGCCGGCTCTCATCCCCGATGACGTTGTTCATGGCGAGCCAGGTCGTGACGTTCACGATCCGGTTGTTGAGCGGACGGATGAAGCGGCCGTACTGCTTCTGATCGCGCACGTAGTTGTCGACGAACGCCTGGAATCGCTGCTGCTGCGCGACGGTCGGCATCTCGACCCAGTACTGAAGCCACACGCAATCCTGCGTGAGCAGGTCGTTGAACGAGCTCACCCTGGCGGTGGGAGTCACGCAGTTCACGTTTCCGGCCACGTCGAGCTTCATCGCCGTGGTCCAGCCGAACGGCATGTAGAGATCCTCGGGGACGTCGAAGCTGCCGGTGTTCAGATCGTAGAACTTCGGCTGCGGCATCCAGTTATCGATGACCCCGACCACGCGAAACTCGTGGCCGCTCAGGTCGATGAGCTTGCCTACGCTATCGGCGCCGCCGAAGAGCTTGTCGTTGAGGTGCCGGCCGAGCACCACCACCGGATCGGGCCCCTCGTCCGCCGCGCGCGCCCAACCGGCTCCATAGAGAAACGGCACATCGAACATCGGGAAGAAGTCGGCCGTCGTCACCCGCACCGTCGCGCTGAATGGCTTCAAGCCCACTCGCTGCGGCTCTACCACGCGCGTCGAGCGGAACATCATCACGCTCCGCGTCGGGATAGCGGAGCGGTAGAGCGCTTTCGCGTCGCGATAGGTGACGAGAAACGGCGGGTACTCGGGATGCGGGCCCTGCGGACCCCGCTGCTCCGGCCCGCGCGTATCGAGCGTCACCGCGAACAGCTGGTCCTCCTTCCACCAGATCGGATGGCCCGCGCGGGCGTGATAGAGCGTGAGCGTGACCATCGTCGCGCCGATCCCGCAGGCGATCGCGCCCGCGGTGAGCGCAGTCAGGCCCGGCGTGCGCAGCAGGCTGCGCAGCGCGAGCTTGAGGTCGTGGAGGAACACGCCGGGCGCCTCTAGAGCGCGGTCGGAGCGGCCGCGGGGTGCTGTGCCGCGAGCGCCGGGGCCGCGCGCAAGCCGCGGCCGCCATCGGCGACCCGTCCGTCGGTGATCTGGATGTGACGGCGGGCGCGCCGGGCGAGCTCCGGGTTGTGCGTGACCATTACGATCGTGGTGCCGGAGGCGTTGATCTCCTCGAGGAGGTCCATGATCTGAGCGGACATCTCGCTGTCGAGATTGCCCGTGGGCTCATCGGCGAGCACCAGGCGCGGATCGCCCGCCATCGCGCGCGCGATGGCGACGCGCTGCTGCTGGCCGCCCGAGAGCTGGGCGGGAATGTGGCGCATGCGCGAGGCGAGACCGACGCGCTCGAGCGCTGCCGTGATGCGCCGGTGGCGCTCCGCGCGCGGCATGCCGCGGTAGTGGAGCGGCACCTCGACGTTGTCGTACACGTCGAAATCCGGAATGAGGTTGAAGCTCTGGAAGACGAAGCCCAGCTTCTCGTTGCGGATGCGCGAGCGTCGATCGTCATTGAGCCCGCTCACGTCCTCGCCATCGAACAGATACCGCCCCGAGGAGACCTCCTCGAGGAGCCCCATGAGGTTCAAGAGCGTCGTCTTGCCGGAGCCCGACGGTCCGGTAATCGCGACGAACTCGCCCGGCTCGAGCGCGAGACTCACGTTCCGCAGCGCCTGCGTCTCGATCATGTCGGTGCGATAGGTCTTGCCGATATCCTGAAGCTCGATCACGGTCGCTCCCCCCTCTGTCAGTCCGCGAGGCGCACGTGCGGCAGATCGTCGAAGTCCGAGACGCTCGAGACGACGATGCGCTCCCCCGGCGTCAATCCGCTCAGAATCTCCACCGCGCTCACGCTCATGGCCCCGAACTTGACCGGCGTACGGCGCGCCTCATCGCCGTCGACCACGTAGGCAACCGAGCCCGCATCGACGAACGAGCCGCGCTCGACCTGCAGCACATCGCGACGCTGATCGAGAATGATCCGCACGCTCACCCGCTCGTTCTGACGCAATCCCTGCGGCGGAGCGTGCGCGAAGCGCACCCGTCCGCGCACCTCGCTGTCCTCCACCTCCGGTGAGACCGCGGTGACCGTGCCCTGATAAGTCCCGCCGCCGTAGGTGATCTCCGCCGGCAGATCGAGCGCGAGATCGGTGGCGTAGGACTCCGGCACGCGAAACTCGATCTCGAGGGATGACAGATCGACCACCGTGAGCAGCGCGGCGTTCTCGGCGACGGTCGCCTTCTGATCGACGGCGAGGCTGCCCACGATCCCGCGCACGGGCGAGCGCACCGTCAGATCGCGGACCTGGCGCGCGAGGTTGTCGACCAAGAGTTTCTGGCGGTCGCGGTCGAGGCGCTTGGTCTTCAAGTCGTACTCGAGACTCTCCGCGGCGAGCTTCGCGTTCGCCACCGCCTGCGAGTACGTGAGCCGCGCGCTCGCGAGATCATCGCCGGCCTTGGCGAAGTCGCGCTGCGGGACCACCCCTTCCTGGTAGGCCGTTTGCTCGCGCTTGAATTCGCGCTCGGCGGCGGTGATCTGCACCCGGGCGAGATCGGCCTGCTCGCGGTCGGAGAGCTCCTCGCGCTTGAGCTCGATCTCCTGGCGCCCGAGTGCGACGTTCTGACTGTCGAGCGTCGCGCGCTCCTGGTCGTATTGGTTGACGAGCGTCGGGCTGTCGAGCGTGGCGAGAACCTGCGCCTTCTGGACCGCATCTCCGGCTCGCACGAGGAAGGTCACCGTGCCGGTGGAGACCGCGTACAAGGTCGGACTGTTGGCCGTGACAACCGTTCCCTCGGCCGCGACATCGCGGATGAACGGCCCGCGGGTCACCTCCGCAATGCGCAGCTGCGCGCGCGAGATGACGTGTCCGGTCGCGATCCACGAGCGGGCGGCGAGCGTCGCCCCGATGAGCAAGAGCGCGGCAGCGGCGATGCTCGCGAGGAGGACGCGCCGGCGCTTACGCAGCCTGGGCGCCGGGTCGACGGCGACATCCGTTGCGGAGGTGTCGCGAATGAAGCGGCCGCGACCGATCTCGGTGGTCCGCCCATCCGGCGAAGGCGTGGATTGCGTCGGCTCCATTGAGACCCGCGCTCGCGCTCCCGGCCGGTGACGGCCCGGCTGCGGTTATGACATGTTCGAGGCGCCGGCGCCAATAGAGTTCAGAGCGGGCCTCAATTGCTGCACCGCGAGCAAGGCCGCTTTTTCAAGGCGACCGCTGATAGCGGGTCGGATCCGGCACGCCTGCCTGCTCGAATCCGGCGCGGCGGATACGGCAGGAATCGCAGCGCCCGCACGCCCGGCCCTGCGCATCGGCCTGATAGCAGGAGATCGTCAGTGCGTAGTCGACCCCGAGCCGCACCCCCTCGCGGATGATCTCGGCCTTGCTCAAGTGAATGAGCGGCGCGTGGATGCGGCAGGGCCGGCCCTCCACCGCCGCCTTGGTCGCCTGGGCGGCGAGCGCGCCAAAGGCGGCGATGAACTCCGGGCGACAGTCCGGGTAGCCGGAGTAATCGAGCGCGTTCACGCCGATGAATAGATCGCGCGCATCGAGGACCTCCGCCCAGCCAAGCGCGAGAGCGAGCATGAGGGTATTGCGCGCGGGGACGTAGGTGACGGGGATGCCGCTCGTCGGCTGCTCGGGCACCGCGATGCGCGGATCGGTGAGCGCCGAGCCGCCGATCCCGGCCAAGTCCACCCGCATGATGCGATGCTCGCGCGCGCCCAACGCGCGCGCGATGGCCGCGGCCGCCTCGAGCTCCGCGACGTGCCGCTGTCCGTAGTCGACCGAGAGTGCGAAGCAGGCGTGCCCGCGCTCGAGCGCGAGCGCGAGCGCGGTGGCCGAATCGAGCCCGCCCGAGACGAGCACGATCGCGCGGCGCTCATGCGGCGCGCTCATCGCGCAGCCGCTCCTCTCATCCTGTCACCGCCCCGGCACATCGCCCCAGAGCACCTTGTGGAGCTGGATCTGAAAGCGCACCGGTAGACGATCGGCGAGGATCCAATTGGCGAGCTCGCGCGCCGGCAGTTCGGCGTGACTCGGCGAGAAGAGCACGGCGCAGCGCTCGGTGAGCGCGAGCTCCCGCACCTTGGCCCGGCTCCACTCGTAGTCGGCCCGATTGCACACGACGAACTTGATCTGATCCTGGGACTTGAGCCGCCCGAGCTCCGCGTAGCGATTGCGAGGCTCCTCCCCGGAGCCCGGGGTTTTGACATCGACCACCAGTATCGCGCGCGGATCGGCGTCCGCGAGCGCCATCGCGCCGCTCGTCTCGACCGACACCCGGTAGCCCGCGTCGCAGAGCTGCGTGAGGAGCGCGAAGCAGCCTTTCTGCGCAAGCGGCTCGCCGCCGGTGACGCAGACGAAGCGCGAGCCGTGCTCGCGCACGCGCTCCAGGAGCGCCTCGATCGTCCACCACTGCCCGCCGTGAAACGCGTACGCCGTATCGCAGTACTGGCAGCGCAGCGGACAGCCGGTGAGCCGGATGAATGTCGTCGGAATGCCGACCGTGTCGGCCTCGCCCTGCAGCGAGAAGAAGACTTCCGTGATCTTGAGGCGGGACATGGGACGGCGCACCCACGCGAGCGCCTTGCGGCGCACGTTGCGCGTGATGTTAGCGCGACGGATCAGTTCGGGTTGGGCGGCGGTGCGGCCGGCGCGGACCCCGGCGCCGGGGCGGGTGCGCCGGAGCTCGCCGATGCGCTCGATGCCGGGGTTGCGTTCGCGGGAGTTGCGTTCGCTGGGGCCGCGTCGTTGGCGGACGCCGCGGAGCTGCTCGAGGGGCCGGCGCTCGGCGTCCCGGGTGCGCTCGTCGTGGGCGGCGTGGCGCTCGGTTGCGCGGCGCCGCTCGTTTGATCGGCCGCGACGCCCGGAGGCGCGCCGCCCGCAGTACCGGCATCGGGGTCCTGAGCGCCCGCGGTGTTGTCGCCCGAGGGATCGCCGCTTGCCGTGCCCGCCTCGCCCCCACCGCCGCCGTCCGCCGCCGCCGCCATCGCGCGCAGGCGGTTCGCGGCGAGCTGCGCCGCGCTGCTCCCCGGGAAGCGGGAGCGCACCTGCGCGAGGGTGGCGCGCGCCTTGGCGTACTGCTTGAGCTCGTACTGGGTGTAGCCCAACTTGAGCAGCGCATCGGAGGCCTTGCGCGAGTTCGGGTACCGATCGAGCACGCCGCGGAAGGCAGTCGCGGCACTCGCGTAGTTGTGCGTGACGTAGTAGGCCTCGCCGAGCCAGTACTGCGCGTTGTCCGCGAGGTCGCTCTGCGGATACATCGCGAGAAACTGCTCGAGCTCGCTGATCGCCTGCGGCACCTGGCCGTTCTTGAGCGAGTTGAGCGCCTGCATGTATGCGGACTGCTCATCGCCCACCCCCGGGGTCGCGCCCGAGGAGGCCGTGCCCGGATTTCCGTTGGCGAGCTTCGTCAGGCGCTTGTCGAGGTCCTGATAGAAGGCAAGCTGTTGCTTGCGCAGCGCATCGTTCTCGTTCTCGAGCTCGTCGATCCGTCCCTGCAGCACCCGCAGCTGATCCTCCATCCCCTGAACGTTCTGCGCCATGTCGACCAAGCTCTTGTTTGCGATCACCTGCTCGACGCGCGTCACGCGCTGATCGAGATCGCCGAACTTCGCCTCGATGGCGGGATCCTGCGCCGGCGGCACGGAGGCGCAGCCCGCGAGCGCGCCGAGCACGGTGAGCAGCGCGCATCCGACGATGAGTCTCCGCATGCCGATTCTCCTTCGAGCATCCGGGTGGGGGCGGTGCGCGGACGAGCCTGCCCGTGCACCGCAGCGCACCGCGCTGCTCAGTTGAGATAGACGATATCGACGCGGCGGTTCTTGGCCCAGGCCGCCTCGTCGTGGCCGGGATCGACCGGGCGCTCGGCACCGTAGCTCACGGTGGTGATCTGGGCGTCCGAGACCCCCTGCAGCAGCATGGCCTGGCGCACCGACTGCGCGCGGCGCTCGCCCAGGCCGATGTTGTACTCGCGCGAGCCGCGCTCATCCGTGTTCCCCTCCAGGCGCACGTGCAGCGTCGGATGCGCGGCGAGGTACTTCGCGTGCGCGGCGACGATGTCGACGCCTTCGCCCTTGATCTCGCTGCTGTCGAAGTCGAAGTACACCGCGCGCTTGGCAAGCAGGCCCTCCTGGGGACCCGCGACGCCCGGGCCACCGGGATTGACCGCCCCCGCGCTCTGTCCGACGTTCGCTCCGCCCGCGCCCGAGGTCTCAGGCCCCGCCCCGGGCTGCTGCACGGCCGTATTGCCGGGGCCGCTCGGCTGCGGGGGCTTGTGCGCGCACGCTGAGAGCAGCAGCGCTGCAGCGGCGGCCATCACGATGCAAACCTTTCGACTCATCAGTCAACCCTCCGTTCGTGCGGGTGTGGCGAGCTCTGAATGCTACGGGTGCGCAAACGGTCCCCAGACCGGATCGCTGATATCGGCACTCGCAGAGCTCAGGCGCTGCGAGGTGAGTCCGTCGACCGAGACGCGCTCGAGGTCCGAGTGGCCGTGGTCGATCGAGGCATAGATGAGCATGGCGCCGTTCGGTGCGAAGCTCGGCGAGCTATCGAGCCGGCCGTGCGAGAGGATGCGCACCGTGCCGCTCGCGAGATCCTGAACGGCAATCCGGTAGTTGCTCCCATCTTGCGTCACCATCGCGAGCTCCGTCCCATCGGGTGAGATCCGCGGCCGCGCATTGTACGACCCTTCGAAGGTGATGCGCCTCGCGCGATCGCCAGGACTGAGTCCGACCTCATAGATCTGGGGTCCGCCGCCGCGATCGGAGGTGAAGTAGAGTGATTTCCCATCGGGTGCCCACACCGCCTCGGTGTCGATGGCAGGATCGGTCGTGATGCGCGTCAGATGCTGCGTCGCGAGGTCGAGCACGTAGATGTCGAGGTTGCCGTCGGTCCCGCTCAATGTGAGGGCGAGCTTGCGCCCATCGGGCGACCACGACGGGGCGCTGTTGACGCCGAGGCGCGCGGAGACGAGCTGGCGCTGGCCGGTGCGCACGCGCTGCACGTAAACCGCGGCGAGGCGGTCCTCGAAGGAGACGTAGGCGAGCCACTCCCCGTCCGGCGACCATGCCGGCGACATCACCGGCTCGCGCGATTCGAGCACGATACGCGGGTCAGCGCCATCGGCATCCGCGACCACCAGCTGGTAGCGCTGCGCGGGGGGCTCGCCCGTGACGGATACGTAGGCGATGCGCGTCGCGAACGCGCCGCGTGTCCCCAGGATCTTCTCGTAGATCACATCGCTCACGCGGTGCGCCGCATTCCTGAGCGCGCTCGGCGGACCGGTGAAGCGCTGGTTCGCGAGCTGCTCGCCGTTCAGCGCGTTCAAGAGCTGGAAGTCGACGGCGAGCTCCCCGTCGGGGAGCGCGGCGACACGCCCGACGACGACATAGTCGTTGCCGCTCGCGCGCCAGTCGCTCAGCACCACGGCGGAGGCCTGCGAGGGAAAGGCCCGCATCTGACTGCGCGGCATGGCGCGGAAGCGCCCGCTGCCCTCGAGGTCGTCCTGAATGATGCCCGCCGCCTCCGCGCCGGCATTCGGCGCGGCCGACACGCCGCCGGCGAACGGCACAATCGCGATCGGGATGGGGTCGGTCACCCCGGAGGTGATCTCGATCTTCAATTGCGCCTGGGCGCTGCCGCCGCGACCGGCGAGCACGGCCGCAACGAGCCACAGTGCGAGGGAGCGGGAGCAAGATTTGGCGGCGGTCATAGGTGCGATGGGCATCAGTCGGTGGGCTTGAATTCAACCTGCAGCTGCGCCACGAAGGGCGCATCCGCCGGCGGCGGCGGGAGCGGTGAGGCGCGGTAGGCGGCATCGATCACGGATTGCTGCACGGCCGAATCGCCGTTGCAGGGTCCGAGCTTGACGTTCGTGACCTCGCCTCCGGGCACCTGCGTGACGAAAAGCGTGCAATCGAGGCCCGCGCGCGCAGTCGGCGGGCGGATCCACGCGCGGGTGATCCGCGCGGTGATCAGCTGCTCCCAGGTCGCGAGCGCGCCGGAGCGTGCCGAAAGCGCCTGCTCATCGGAGTTGATGCTCTGCGTGAGATCCTCCTGGTTCTCGGCGAGCGCCTTGGCCTCCCGCGCGCGGCGCTGCGCTTCGGCTTTCTGCTGCGCCTGAAGCTCGCGTTGCGCCTCCGCCTTTCTCTTGGCCTCCGCCAATCTCTGTTGCTCCTCTGCAACGGCGCGCGCGCGCGCCTCTGCCTGCGCACGCTCAGCCGCCTCTTCCGCCTTCTGTTGGGCCGCGGCCTGCGCTTTTCGTTCCGCCTCGGCTTGCGCCTGCTCGGCCTGTCGCTCCTCGGCGACCCGCTCTTGGGCGAGCCGCTGCGCGGCCGCTTGGGCCTGCTCGCGCTTCAAGGCCTCGTCCGGCGGATTCGGCGGCGCGCGGGGCACGGTTTGCTCCTCGGCGGGCGGCGCGGCGGGCGGCGACACGGGCGTCGGGGGCGGCAAAGTGCGCGCCGGTGGCGCGGCGATCGGTGCGCCACGCACGCTGCGCGCGGAGACGACCGTGGCATCGATCGCGAGCGTCTGCACCGGGTGCGAGGCGGTGTGGAAGGTCCACCAGCCGTAGATGAGCACGGCGAGCAGCGCACCGTGCAGCGCCACGGAGAGGCCCGCCGACACCCACCGATCACTCGCTCGTTGCAGTGCCACCATGCGTGGGCGAGTCCGCTCAGCGGTGCTTGGCGGGCTCGGGCGGCAGCGACTCGCTCACGAAGCCCACCCGGCGTGCTCCAGCCCGCTGCAGGATGACCATTGCGCTCATCACGCGCCCGTAGGAGATGCGATAGTCGGCCTTGAGCAGCACGCTCAAGGCGGGATCGCGGCGCAGCGCCGCGGCGGTGCGCACCTCGAGCGTCGTCTCATCGATCGCCTCGTGCGGACTGCCGCCGACGTTGAGATAGAGTCGACCTTGCTCATCAATCGACAGCACGAGCGGATGCGAGTTCTCCGGGAGCGCCTCGGCGCCGGCGCGCGGCAGCTCGACTTTCACCCCCTGCGTGAGCATCGGCGCCGTCACCATGAAGATGATGAGGAGCACCAGCATCACATCGATGTAGGGCACGACGTTGATCTCGCCCATCAGGCGCCGGCCGCGTGTGAGCTGTGCCATCAGCGTGCTCCTGCGCTCGATGCGGTGGGGGCGGTCGCAGTCGCGGCGCCCGCGGACTTCTCGGGCCCGCGCGCCGCATGGCGCTGCAGGATGGAGGAGAACTCCTCCATGAAGGCGTCGTAGCGCATCTCCAGGCGGCCGACCTGATCGGCGAAGCGATTGAACGCGATCACCGCGGGGATCGCCGCCACGAGTCCGATCGCGGTTGCGATCAGCGCCTCGGAGATGCCCGGGGCGACCATCGAGAGCGTCGCCGCCTGCACGTTACCGATCGAGGCGAACGCGCTCATGATGCCCCACACGGTGCCGAAGAGTCCGACGTACGGGCTGGTCGAGCCCACCGTCGCGAGCGTCGAGAGGCTCTGCTCCAGGCGGTCGATCTCCTTCAGCTGCGCAACGCGCATCGCGCGCCGTGCGCCATCGAGGAGCTGATCGGTCGGCATCGCGCCCTGCTGGCGGAGCCGCGCGAACTCGCGGAAGCCGAACTCGAAGATGCTCGCCATCCCGGTGGCCCCGCCGCGCGCTTCGATCCCGCGATAGAGCTGCGCGAGGTCGCCCCCGGACCAGAAGCTCGATTCGAACTGCTCGGCCTCGTGGCGCGCGCGCCGGATGAGCATGCGTTTCTGGAAGATGATCGCCCAGGAGGTGAGCGAGGCGAAAGCGAGCAGTGCGATGACGATCTGCACCGGGATGCTCGCCTCGAGCACGATGTGAACGAAGGATATGTCTTGGGGCATTTCAGGCAGGCTCCTCGTCGGTCCCGGGAACGTCGAGCCATTGCGGCAGCCGCTGCGGCCGGAACGTGTGCGCATCGACGCAGGCGATGCGCACCGTCGCGCTCGCGAGCAGATTCTCCGCCGTCTCGCCCGCCGCCGGCGCCGCGGCGAGCGCGGCTGCGCGAGCGCGCAGCACCCGCTGCGCAAAGGAAAGCGAGGCGGCGCCCGCGCGCTTCACCTCGCAGGTGATCGTGAGCTCATCGTCGAGCCGCGCCGGAGCGCGGAAGGCGATTTCCATGCGCGTGACGGCGAAGAGGATGCCGTGCTCGCGCGCGAGCCCCTGCTGGGAGAAGCCCCGCGCACGCAGCCACTCCGTGCGCGCGCGCTCGAGGAACTTCAGGTAATTGGCGTGATAGACGACCCCGCCCCCGTCGGTGTCCTCCCAGTAGACACGGGCCGCCAAGACGAACGGCGTCACTTCGTCGGCCCCAGGGGAAGCGCCAGCGTGCCCGCGGCCTCCGGGGGCTTGCGCGTGAAGTGCGCGTAGCTCTTCGCGGTCACGAGCCGGCCGCGCGCCGTGCGCACGAGAAAGCCCTGCTGAATGAGGAACGGCTCGATCACCTCCTCGAGCGTGCCGCGGTCCTCGCCGATCGCCGCCGCGATGCTCTCGATTCCGACGGGGCCGCCGGCGAACTTATCGAGGATCGTCGTGAGCAGCTTCTGATCGAGCGTATCGAATCCCTCCGGGTCGACCTCCAGCATATCGAGCGCCTCCTGTGCCACGCGCGCATCGATCCGCCCGTCGGCGCGCACCTGCGCGTAGTCGCGCACTCGGCGCAGCAGCCGATTGGCGATCCGCGGAGTGCCGCGCGAGCGCCGCGCGATCGCGTGCGCCCCGCCCGCATCGCACGGCACGCGCAGGATCTCGGCCGAGCGGGCGGCGATGCGCTCCAGGTCCTCGATGCCGTAGAACTCCAGGCGCTGCACGATCCCGAAGCGGTCGCGGAGCGGGGATGACAGAAGCCCGGCGCGCGTCGTGGCGCCGACGAGCGTGAAGGGCTTCAAGCCGAGCTTGATCGAGCGCGCGGCCGGCCCCTCCCCGATCATGATGTCGAGCTCGTAGTCCTCCATTGCCGGATACAGCACCTCCTCGACGATCGGGCTCAGGCGGTGGATCTCGTCGATGAAGAGCACATCGCGCGGCTGCAGGTTGGTGAGGAGGGCGGCGAGATCGGCCGGCCGCTCGAGTACCGGTCCCGAAGTCTGGTGCAGGCTCGCCCCGAGCTCGGCGGCGATGACGTGCGCGAGTGTGGTCTTGCCGAGCCCGGGCGGCCCGAAGATGAGCACGTGATCGAGCGCCTCGGCGCGCTGGCGCGCGGCGCTCACGAAGATCTCGAGCTGCCGCTTGACCGGGCTCTGCCCGATGTACTCGGCGAGCAGCCGCGGACGAATCGCCCGCTCGACCGCCTCGTCCTCGGACTTCGCGCCCGGATTCACCAGTCTTTCGGCTTCCAACTGCGCGTACCTCGAGCTACTCGCGCGCCGCGCTCTGCAGCGCACGGCGGATCAGATCCTCGGTCGAGTGTGTACCGGGGCCAATGGCTTTGAGCAAGCGCGTGGCCTCGGCCGGCCGGTAGCCCAAGGAGACGAGCGCATCGAACGCCTCGCCCTCCGGGGTGGCCGCAACGCCCGCCCGCGCCCCAGGCTCGCCCGCGGCGGCGCCCAAGCGATCGCGCATCTCGATGAGGAGCCGCTCGGCGGTTTTGCGCCCGATGCCCGGCACGCGAGTGAGGCTCGCCGCATCCTCGCTCTGCACGCAGCGCACGAACGCCTCGACGCTGATCCCGGAGAGGAGCGCCAAGGCGATCTTCGGGCCGACGCCCGAGACCTTGAGGAGGCTCCTGAACAGCCGCCGCTCCGCTTCGGTCGCAAAGCCGTAGAGCGCATGCGCATCCTCGCGCACGACCAGGTGCGTGAGCAGCCGCACGTCGTGCCCGACCGCGGGCAGGTGATAGAAAGTCGACATCGGGGCTTCGAGCTCGTAGCCCACGCCGCCCACATCGATCGTGAGCTGCGGCGGGCTCTTCGAGGCGATGCGGCCGTGGAGCGAGCCGATCACTTCACGGGGCCCTCGAGGCGCACCGGCGCGCGCGTGCGCCGCGCGGCGAGCTCGATCGCGTACATGCGCCGCGAGTGCGCGTGGCAGACGGCCACCGCGAGCGCATCGGCCGCATCCGCCGAGAGCTCCCCGGCAAGGCCCAGGAGCGCTCTCATCATGTGCGCAACCTGACGCTTCTCGGCACCGCCGAAGCCGACGACGCTCATCTTGATCGCGCGCGGAGCGTACTCGAACACCGGTACCGCGCGCGGTACCGCGCACAGTGCGGCGCCGCGGGCCTGCCCGAGCTTGAGCGCGCTGTCGACGTTGCGATTCACGAACACCCGCTCCACGGCAATCTCATCGGGCGCGAGGCGCGTGATGAGCTCATCCACGGCCTCGAAGATCGCGCGCAGGCGCGCCGCCGCGCTCGTCGCGCTCGGGACGATGCACCCATGGGCGACGTGCACCGACTGCGGTCCGCCGCAGTCGATGAGCCCGTATCCGGTGCGGCGCGATCCGGGGTCGAGCCCCAGGATGCGCACGCGCGCGCGCGCGACGGGCGCGGGCGGCGCGGCCGCACGCACCGCGCCCGGGTCAAACGCTCGCCAGGACCTCGCCCGCAATCTCGGCATTCGTATAGACGCTCGCTACGCCCTCAAGGTGCCCGAGCGCTGCCACGAGCCGCGCCAGCGCCGCGGCCTGCGCGCCCGCGAGTCGCACGCGCGCCTGTGCGCGTCGCGTGACGCGGCTCGACTGCGGCGCGAAGCCCGCATCCGCGAGCGCGGTCCGCACCCGCTCGAGCTCCAGCGGATCGGTCAGCACCTCGAGCGCTCCGGCCGCTTGCACGATCACGTCCTCCGCTCCGGCCTGCCAGGCAAATCCGCTCAAGGGCTCGCGAGCCGTTCCAGGTGGATAGCGGAGCAGCCCGACCTCGTTGAAAAGGTATGCGACGGAGCCGCAGGCCCCGAGGCGCCCGCCGTTGCACCGGAAGGCGTCCCGAATCGCGGCCTGCGCGCGACCGCGGTCGTCGGTGAGGCACTCGACCATCACCGCGCAATCGCCGGGGCCGTAGCCTTCGAATCGCACGCTGTCCACAGCATCGGCCCGCGCCAGCGCCGCCCCGCGGCTCGTGCGCGTATGATACCGGCAAACCCGCTCGACGACACGTCCTCGCCCGGCGGGGGCGAGGCGAGCGCCGCCCCTGTGGAAACGGCTCAACTCTGCCCCCCTGAGATCTCTGCGAGCCTCGCCGCCGCGCGCGAGGCGCTCGAGCGCGCACGCGCACCGGCTGCGCCGGATCTCACTGCGGCGAGCGAGGCGGGCGAGGCGATCGGTGCGCTCACGGGCGATGCCGAGCTCGCCAAGGCGGTGCTCGCGCAGCCCGCGCTCGCAGGCGCGGGCCTCGCGCCCGAGGCGCTTGCGAGACTCCTCGGCGCGGAGGCGGCGCGCACCGCACTCGCCCTCGCGCACTTGGGGGAGCTCGGGCTGCCGCGCGACTGGTCGCCGGCGCGGGGGCTCGCGGGCGCTCAGGCCGAGGCCGTGCGCAAGATGCTCATCGCCGTGGTGAGCGATCCGCGCCTGGTGCTCGCGCGGATTGCCCTGGAGCTGGTGCGGCTGCGCCATGCGCGCGCGCTCGAGCCGCCGCAGCGCGAGCGTGCCGCGCTCGCGGCGCGCGCAGTGTACGCACCGCTTGCGAACCGGCTCGGAGTCTGGCAGCTCAAATGGGAGCTCGAGGACCTGGCATTCCGCTATCTCGAGCCCGAGGCATACCGAGAGATCGCGAGCGCCCTGAACGAGCGGCGTGCGGATCGCGAGCGCTACATCGAGGCGTTCTGTGCGCTGCTGCGCGCGGCGCTCTCCGAGGCCGGCATCGCGGCCGAAGTGTACGGGCGCCCGAAGCACATCTACAGCATCTATCGCAAGATGCAGCGCAAGCAGCTCGCCTTCGAGAAGATCTACGACGTGCGCGCCGTCCGCATCATCACCGCGAGCGTGCCCGATTGCTACGCGGCGCTCAGCATCGTCCACGGGCGCTTCGCCTACATCCCCGGGGAGTTCGATGACTACATCGCCACCCCGAAGGACAACGACTATCGCTCGATCCACACCGCGATCGTGGGACCCGAGGAGCGCAACGTGGAGGTGCAGATCCGCACGCGTGCGATGCACGAGCACGCCGAGCTCGGCGTCGCCGCGCACTGGCAGTACAAGGAAGGCGGCGGGCGGGATGCCGGCTACGAGCGCAAGATCGAGGCGGTGCGCCGGCTCCTCGAGCCGCCCGATGCCGCCGACGGCGAGCGCGACTTCCTCGAGCGCATGCGCACCGAGCTGTTTGCCGATCGGGTGTACGCGCTCACGCCGAAGGGCGAGGTGGTGGATCTGCCGCGCGGCGCGACCGCGCTCGATTTCGCCTACCACGTGCACAGCAACCTCGGGCACCGCTGCCGCGGCGCGAAAGTGAACGGCCGCATCGTGCCGCTCACGCACGTCCTCAAGAACGGCGAGGTGGTGGAGATCATCGCCGGCAAGCACCCGGCGCCGAGCCGCGACTGGCTTGCCCCGGAGCTCGGCTACCTCGCCTCGCCCCGCAGCCGCGCCAAGGTGCGCGCCTGGTTCCGCCAGCAGGACAGCGGCGATAACCGCACGGCCGGCCGCTCGATCGCCGAGCGCGAGCTCGCGCGCGCGAGTGTCGCGCCGGAAATTCTCGCCCCGCTCCTCGAGCCGCTCGGGGCCCCGAGCGTCGATCAGCTCTACCAGCTCCTGGGCGAGGGCGAGATCACCGCGACCCAGCTCGCGCAAGCGATCGCACGGCACGTGCGCGCGACCGCCCCGGAGGAGCCCAAGCGCCGTGCCCGCCCTGCCGCGGTGCGGCGGGGTAGTCCGGTGCAGATCGAGGGGGTTGGGGGACTGCCGATCACGCTTGCACGGTGCTGTGCGCCGATTCGCCCGCAGCCGATCGTGGGCTACGTGAGCGCGGGGCGCGGGGTCACGATCCACCGCTCGGACTGCCCGAGCCTCGCGCGCATGCGCGCGGGGAAACCCCAGCGGGTGCTACAGGTCGACTGGACGGCAGGCGAGGTCGAGCGCCTGAGCGCGGAGCTCGCCGTCGATGCGTACGATCGCCGTGGGCTGGTGCGCGATCTCACCGACCTCATCGCGCAGGAGCGGCTCTCGATCGAGGAGATGACGACGACGACCGACCGCGACAACGGCACCGCGCGCGTGGTGGTTCGGGTCGCCGTGCAGGATCTCGATCAGCTTGCGCGCTTGGCCAAGCGCTTCACCGGGGTGCCGAACGTGCTCACCGTGCGGCGGACGCACTGAGCGCGGAACTTGCTACCCTCCGCGGTGACTCATCCGTGCGCGCCGGCTGCGCGCATCCACACGAGGGCACACCGATCATGCATACCTTGCACCTCACGCTCTCCATCGGCCCGCTGATTGCGCTCATCGCCGGGATCCTGATCCTGATCGTGCCGCGACTCCTCAACTACATCGTCGCGATCTATCTGATCATCATCGGGGCGATCGGACTGTTCCACCCGGGCATCAACGTCTAAACCGCGGCTCCCCGCGCCCAGGGCAACCGGTCGAGATCGACGTTGCCCCCGGAGAGGATCACCCCCACGCGCTCGCCGCTCAACGCAAGCGAGCGCTCGAGGAGCGTCGCGACGGGAACGGCGGAGGAGGGCTCGATCACGATCTTCATGATCTCCCACACGAGCCGCATCGCCTCGATGATCGCGGGCTCGCTCGCGGTGACGATCTCATCGACCCAGGCGCGGATGAGCGCGAAGCTCAACTCCCCGAGCGAGCTCCGCAAGCCGTCGCAGATCGTCTGCGGATCTCCGGCCGCGATCACCACGCCCGCCGCGAGCGAGCGGCGCGCATCGTCGGCCGCGGCCGGTTCCGCCCCGACGATGCGCAGCCGCGGTGAGAGCGACTTTGCCGCGACCGCGACCCCGCTCAGCTGACCGCCGCCACCGACCGGACAGACGATGAGGTCCAAGTCCGGGACCTGATCGAGGAGCTCGAGCGCCGTGGTGCCCTGACCTGCAATGACGCGCAGGTCGTTGTAGGGGTGCACGAAGTGCGCGCCCGTCTCCTCCACGATGCGCTGGCCCGTGTGCTCGCGCGCCGCGAGCGTGGGCTCGCAGAGCGTCACGCGCGCCCCATAGCGCGCGACCGCTTCCTGCTTCACACGCGGCGCGCTCGCGGGCATCACCACGAATGCCGGGATGCCGCGGTTGCGCGCGGCGAGCGCGACCGCCGCGCCATGATTGCCGGAGGAGTGCGTGACGACGCCGTGGCGCGCCTCGGCCTCGCTCAGGCTGAAGACCGCGTTGTGCGCACCGCGCGCCTTGAACGCCCCGACGCGCTGGAAGTTCTCGCACTTGAAGTAGAGGCGCGCGCCGACCCGCGCATCGAGGGTCTCGCTCGTGAGCACCGGCGTGCGGTGTACGAACGGTCGGATGCGCGCTGCCGCCTCTTTGATCTCGGCGAGCGTGAGGAGCGGCGAGCGCGACTCGCTCATGAGGGAGACTCCCGCATCGGGCCTTCAGAGATTGAGGGAGTCGATTGCGCGCTTGTCGGCGTTGAGTGCGGCCTCGTGCACCGCCTCGGAGAGCGTCGGATGCGCATGCATCGTGCGCTGCAGATCCTCGGCGCTCGCCGAGTACTCGAGCGCGAGCACCGTCTCGGCGATGAGCTCGCCCGCGAACGGACCGACGATGTGCACGCCCAAGATCTCATCGTCATCGCGCGCGGCGATCAGCTTGACGAATCCCTGCGCCGCCTCGAGCGCGCGCGCCCGGCCGTTCGCGAGGAACGGGCAGTTGCCGAGCTTGTACGGCCGCCCGCTCGCTTTGACCTGCTCCTCGGTGAGCCCGACGCTCGCGATCTCGGGGGCCGTGTAGATCACGGAGGGCACGGCCTGGTAGTTCACCTCCCCGAAGCGCCCGGCGATCAGGTCCGCGACCATGACGCCCTCCTCCTTGCCCTTGTGCGCGAGCATCGGACCGCGCACGCAATCTCCCACCGCGTAGATGCCCGGCACGCCCGTGCGGCAGTGATCGTCGACTTTGATGAAGCCGCGCTCATCGAGCTCGACGCCGGTGCCGGCTGCCAGGAGCTCGTGCGTGTACGGACGGCGGCCAACCGCGACGATGAGCTGATCGAAGGCGAGCGACTGCTCGCCCTTCGCATCGCGGTAGCTGACGGTGACGGCATCCCCCGCGAGCGTCGCACCCGTGACGGTCGCGCCCAGGCGGATGTCGAGACCCTGGCGCTTCAAGTGCCGCAGCGCCTCGCGGGCGAGCTGCCGGTCGTAGCTCGCGAGGAACTCCGGCAGTGCCTCGAGCACCACGACCTCGCTTCCGAGGCGGCGCCATACGCTCCCCAGCTCGAGCCCGATCGCGCCGGCGCCGATCACCCCGAGACGCGTCGGGACGGCTGCGAGCTCGAGCGCGTCCCAGGAATCGAGGATGCGCTGGTGATCGAACGGAGCGAACTTGAGCTCGATGGGCGCGGAGCCCGAGGCGAGCACGACGTTGCGCGCGGTCAAGTCGCGCCGCGACCCGTCGAGCGCGGTGAGCTCGATGCGCTTATCGAGAAGGAGCCGCCCGTGGCCCTGCAGGCCCGTCACCTTGGCCGCCTTGAATAGCGCGCTCACCCCGTCGGTCATCTTGCGCACGATGCCCGCCCGGTGTTGCTGCAGCGTCGCGAGATCGACCGAGATGCCGGAGGCGCGGATGCCGCGCGTCGGAAACTCCTCGTGCAGGCGGTGGTAGAGCTCCGTCGACTCGAGCAGCACCTTGGAGGGGATGCACCCGGCGTTGAGGCAGGTGCCGCCGAAAGCCGCGGTGCCATCGTGGTTCTTCCACTCATCGATGCACGCGACCGAGAGGCCGTTCTGTGCCGCGCGGATCGCCGCCGGATAGCCGGCCGGCCCGCCGCCAATCACCACCACATCGAAGGCATCCACCATCTCGTCTCCTACAGGCCGAGCAGCATTCGCCCCGGATCCTCGAGGCTCTCCTTCACCGCGACGAGGAACTGCACCGCCTCGCGCCCGTCGATGATGCGATGATCGTAGGTGAGCGCGAGGTACATCATCGGGCGCACCGCGATTGCCCCGCTCACGACCACCGGCCGCTCCTGAATCTTGTGCATCCCCAGGATCGCGCTCTGCGGAGCATTCACGATCGGGGTCGAGAGCAGCGAGCCGAACACCCCGCCGTTCGTGATCGTGAAGGTGCCGCCCGTCAGGTCCTCGAGCGCGATCGTGCCATCGCGTGCGCGCGTGGCGTAGGCGGCGATCTCCTTCTCGAGCGTCGCGAAGCTCTTCGCATCCGCATCGCGCACGATGGGCACGATCAACCCGCGGTCGGTCGAGACCGCGACACCGATATCGTAGTACTCGCGATAGAGGATGTCGGTGCCGTCGACCGCGGCGTTCACCACCGGAAAGCGCTTCAAGGCCTCGATGGCGGAGCGCACGAAGAACGACATGAAGCCGAGCTTCACGCCGTGCTCGCGCTCGAAACGATCCTTGTGGCGGGCGCGCAGCTCCTGCACCGCCGTGAGATCCACCTCGTTGAAGGTGGTGAGGAGCGCCTGGGTCGCCTGCGCCTCGATCAGGCGCTGCGCGATGCGCTGACGCAGGCGCGTCATCGCCACGCGCTGCTCGGTGCGCGCGCCGCGCACCGCGGGCGCCTCGTGCGGTAGCGGCGCCCGCGCGAGCGGCGCGGCGGCCGCCGGCGCCGCAGGCGCGCCGCTCGTCGTCGTGCGCTCACCGAGATAGCCGATCACATCGGCCTTGGTGAGGCGCCCGTCGCGACCGGAGGCGGGGATGGCGGCGGCATCGAGCCGGTTCTCCTCGACGAGCCTGCGGGCCGAGGGACTGAGCTTCGCGGCCGCCGCAGGCACCGCCGCGACGGGCGCGGTCGCTGCAGGCGCAGCCGTTGCAGGCGCAGCCGTTACCGGCGCGGCGTCTACCGCCTTCACCGCCGGCGCGCCAGCCGCCTTCTCCTCCAGGAGCGCGAGGAGCTGCCCGGCGGTCACGGTGGCACCGCTTGCCACCTTGAGCTCGCGCACCACTCCGTTTGCGGGCGCCGGCACCTCGAGGACCACCTTGTCGGTCTCGAGGTCGGCCAGGTTCTCATCGCGCGCGACGCTCTCGCCCGGCTGCTTGTGCCAGCCCACGAGCGTGGCGTCCGTGATCGACTCGGGCAGCGGCGGCACGCGGATCTCGATCGTCATCGGACGCTCTCCTCGGTTAGGCGCCTCACAGGCTCTTCCTGAGCGCAGCTACGTTGAGCCGCACCGTGTCGCGGCCGGTGTTCTCGGTTGCCGTGGCATTGAGCGCGGCTTCGACGAGGCTCTGCTGCTCGGCCTCGTGGAGCTTCGCAATGCCCGTCGCGGGCGCCGCGGCCGGACCGCGTCCGGCATACAGCACGCGCCGCGATGGGCTCAGCTGCTCCAGGCGATGGCGAATCTGGTACCACGCGCCCTGGTTCTGCGGCTCCTCCTGACACCAGACGACCTCGCGCGCGTTGGGGTAGCGCTGCAGCATCGCCTCGTAGTCCTCGCTCGGAAACGGATAGAGCTGCTCGATGCGCGCGAGCGCCACCTCGCGCAGCCCCTCCTTGCGGCGCGCCTTGAGGAGGTCGAAGTACACCTTGCCGCTCGAGCAGACGACGCGCCGCACCTCGCGCGCGGCGATCTCGTCGATCTCGTCGATCACGCAGGCGAAGCCCCCGCGGCTCAAGTCGGCGAGCGCCGAGACCGCAAGCTCGTGGCGCAGCAGGCTCTTCGGGGTCATCACGATGAGCGGCTTGCGGAAGGCGCGCAGCATCTGCCGGCGCAGCATGTGGAACATCTGCGCCGGGGTCGAGGGCACGCACACCTGCATGTTCTGCTCGGCGCAGAGCTGCAGAAACCGCTCGAGGCGCGCCGAGGAGTGCTCGGGGCCGCCGCCTTCGTAGCCGTGCGGCAGGAAGAGCGCGAGGCCACACACGCGTCCCCACTTCGCCTCGCCCGAGGAGATGAACTGATCGATGATGACCTGCGCGCCGTTTGCGAAGTCCCCGTACTGCGCCTCCCAGATTGCGAGTGCGTTGGGCTCGGTGGTCGAGTAGCCGTACTCGAAGCCCATCACGGCCTCCTCCGACAGCACCGAATCGATCACCTGGAAGCGCGGCTGGTGCTCGCGCACGTGCTCGAGCGGAATGTAGGTGGCATCGCTCGCCTGATCGTGGAGCACCGCATGGCGATGGAAGAAGGTGCCGCGCCCACTGTCCTGTCCGGAGATCCGCACCGAGAAGCCGTCCTCGAGGAGCGTCGCGTACGCAAGCGTCTCCGCGCAGCCCCAGTCGAGCGGCAGCTCGCCCGCGAGCATGCGCGAGCGATTGGCCATCGCCTGCGCGACGCGCGGATGGAGCACGAAGCCCGCCGGAATCGCGACGAGGCGCGCGCCCAGGGCGGCGAGCCGCTCCGGCGGCACGCTCGTCTGCACCCACTCGCTCCAGTCGACGTGCTTGTACTGGTTCCAGTCGACGGTGTACTTGTTGCCGATGAGACCGAGCGAGGCGCGGGCTTGCGGCCGGCCCTCATCGAGACCCTGACGGTAGCGATCGGCCATCTCCGCCACCTCCTCCGCGGCGACGACGCCCTCGGCGAGCAGCCGATCGGCGTAGAGCTTGCGGGCGGTCGGGTGCTGGCGGATGACCCGGTACATCGTGGGCTGCGTCGCCGCCGGCTCGTCCGCCTCGTTGTGGCCATGACGGCGGTAGCACACGAGATCGATCACCACGTCCTTGTTGAACTTCATGCGGTACTCGAGCGCGAGCCGCCCGACGCACACGACCGCCTCCGGATCGTCGGCGTTGACGTGGAAGATCGGCGCTTCGAGCATCTTGGCCACGTCGCTGCAGTAGATGGTCGAGCGCGCATCGTGCGGGTCGGACATCGTGAAGCCGACCTGATTGTTGATGATCAGGTGGAGCGTGCCGCCGGTGTAGAAGCCGCGCGTCTGGGAGAGCTGCAGCGTCTCGGTCACCACGCCCTGCCCGGCGAAGGCGGCATCCCCGTGAATGAGGAGCGGCAGCACGCGCTCCCCGCGCCCGTCCCCGCGGCGCTCCTGGCGCGCGCGCACCGAGCCCTCGACCACGGAGTCGACCACCTCGAGGTGCGAGGGGTTGAAAGCGAGTGCCACGTGCACGTTCCCGGCGGCGGTGCGCAGGTCCGAGGAGAAGCCCTTGTGGTACTTCACATCGCCCGAGCCCTGTTCGTGCGCGAGGTCGTACTTGCCCTCGAACTCCGAGAAGATCGCGAGCGGCGCCTTGCCGAGCACGTTCACGAGCACGTTGAGCCGCCCGCGATGGGCCATGCCGATCACGACCTCCTCGACCTTTGCGGCCCCGCAGCGGCGGATGAGATCGTCGAGGAGCGGAATGAGGGCATCGCCCCCCTCGAGCGAGAAGCGCCGCTGGCCCACGTACTTGGTGTGCAGGTAGCGCTCGAGGCCCTCGGCGCAGGTGAGCTGCCAGAGGATGTCGCGGCGCTCCTCGCGCCCGAGCCCCTCGAGCACGCGTGCGGCCTGGAAGCGGTCCTGGAGCCACAGCCGCTCGTCGGAGTTCGACACGTGCGCGAATTCCGCGCCGATCGTGCCCGCGTAGATCGCCTCGAGCTCGGCCAGAATCTCGCGCAGCTTCATGCGCTTGGGGATCGCCTCATTGCGACTGCCGGTGAAGAACTCTTGCTCGAGGTCGGGCTCGGTGAGCCCGAAGTACGCGAGGTCGAGCACGCGTGGCCGCGGACGCACGGTGAGTCCCAGGGGATCGAGATTCGCGATCAAGTGCCCGCGATTGGTCCAGATCTGGATGAGCCGCGAGACCGCAGCCTGCTTGGCGCTCCCCCCGGAGCCCGCGGCGGCGGCGAGCGCGGCCGGCTCGGACTGGGCGCGTGCGGCGATCGCGCGCTCGATGGCTGCGCGGTCGCGCTCGGCCGCGCCCCGTGGGGCAAGACCGTCGAAGTACGCGCGCCACTCGGCGGGAACGCCCGCCGGGTCTTTCAGGTATCGCGCGTAGAGAGCTTCTTCGAGATACGCGGCGTTGCCGCCGTACAGGGGCGTCGGTTCAAGCATGCACAGAAGGTTCGCCGAGGACTCGAGCGCGGCCACACCCGCTGCGGTTCACCGTCCGAGTCCCCGAGAGGTTTGCAGGCGTGGGATGGGCCTGAATTTTACCGCAAAAGGCGCATCGCGAGGAAATGCGGTCCGCCGAGGCTCCCGGGGCGGGCCGCTAAACGCGCGGGACGGTCCCCAAGAGCCAGAGCTCGTAACCGACGAGCGCGACGTAGCCGCCCAGCACCCCGTAGAGCAGGAGGCTCACCGGCACCCGGCGGAATGCGCGCACCCGCGCCGCGACGGTGAGGAGCACCACACCGAGGGCCGTGAGCGCGATCTTCGCCGGCACGAAGCCCACCGGGTCGACCGCCAGGAACGCCGCCATGATCGGATTCGCCTCGAGCGCCCCGCGCCCGAGCAAGGTGAGGGTGAGGAGCGCATCCGCCATCGAGAAGAGCACGATCAGGAGCGCCGCCGCGAGCCATTGCGGGCGGTACCAGTCGGTTGCGACGACCGCGCGATCCCAGGCGCGCCGTGCACTGCGGCGCCGTGGATGAAGGGTGCCGATCACGAGCGCGTGGAGCGTCCGCTGCCGCCGGTCCGCCACGCGCCGGCGCTCGCCGCTCGGGGGCATGGGAGGAAACGGGCTGAACTCCGTCGTGATCTGCATTATGTTGTTCTTCTCGACCAGACCCCTGCGTCGCAGCATTCTAGCGGGCCGCACGCACGGCAAGTCGTCAAAAAACTGCCGGCCGCCCCCGAATCATCGGCGCTGGCCGAGGCGCGGTCAACGACGGATGGAGGGGGCGGTAAACTTGCCGCGCATCGCTCTGTCTGTCGATTGGGAGCCGCTATGCGCATGAGTCGCCTGACCGTTCTGCCGTTCCTCGCCCTCGCCGCCATGAGCGCTGCGGCGCAGACGCCCGCGCACTGGACCGCGGGGGAGAATTACTTCCCCATCGTGCCCGCGCAGCCGACGAACCTCCCGCCCGGCAAGGTGCTGGTGACCGAGGTGTTCTCCTACGCCTGCCCGGCCTGCTACCAGTTCTATCCCGTGGCGGATCGGCTGCGCGAGAGCCTGCCTGCGAATGCGGAGCTCAACTTCGTTCCCGCCGGCTTCAACCCGGCCGAGGACTGGCCGGTGTTCCAGCGCGCTTACCTCACCGCGCAGGTGCTCGGCATCGCCGCGAAGCACCACGATGCCATGTTCAACGCGGTGTGGAAGAGCGGCGAGCTCGCGGTGGAGGACACCACGACCAATCGCCTGAAGGATCCGCTGCCGACGATCGAGGATGTGGCGAAGTTCTATCAGCGGGTCGCCGGAGTGGACGCGGCGCGCTTCGTCGCCACGGCGAACTCCTTCAGCATCGAGCTCAAGATCAAGCGCGCCGACGCTTACATCACGGCCTGTCAGGTCGACTCGACGCCCACGATCATCGTCAACGGCAAATACCGCCTCAACGTGCAATCCGCCGGCGGCTACGACCAGACCATCCAGCTCGTGAAGTACCTGGTGGCGCGCGAGAGCCGCTAGCCTCTCGGGCGCGCGGGCCATCGGGCGGTTGCGCTGCGCTCCCGCGCGGACCGCATCCAAACGGCGCGCTCGGCGCATCCTTACTCGTGAAAGGCCCGCGTTTGGCGGGTTGCGAGGAGGCGGCGACATGAGTCACGGGGCGAATGCCGGAACGGTCGGCGCGATCGTCAGTATCTTCTTCTTCCTGTTCCTCACGATTTCGGCCGTCGCGGGCATCATCTACGACTACCGTAAGCGGCGGCTGCAGGTGGAGGCGCTGCGCATCGCCGTCGAGCACGGCGAGCGGCTCGACCCCGCCCTCATGGAGCGCCTGATCGCGCAGCACCGGGAGAGGCCGTCCAACGACACTCGGCTCATCCCGCACTACATGCAGATCGGCGGCATCATCACGACGGCCGCGGGGATCGGCATCGCGCTGCTTTCGTTCTTCATCGGCCACGTCGCCCCGATCACGCTCTATCCGATCCTCGGTGCGGGCATCGTCGTCGTGTGCGTGGGCCTCGGGTTGCTGGTCGCCGCCCGCGCGATGAAGCGCGGGGGTGCGTTCGACGACCCGGCGGATCGGGCCGCGTGAATGGGCCCCCGCCGCGCAGCCGTCTCGGCGTGGCGGACGAGCGGCTCCTCGCGGCACTCGCGATCGCAGGTGACGACGAGGCCTTCGGGGAGCTGGTGCGCCGGCGCCAGGAGCCCATCCGTCAGCTGCTGCGTCGTCTGTGCCGCGATGCGACGCTCGCCGACGATCTCGCGCAGCAGACCTTCGTGCAGGCATGGCGGAGCGTGCGCGCCCTTCGCGCGCCCGCGGCTTTCGGCGCGTGGCTGCGCAAGCTCGCGGTGAACGTGTGGCTGCAGCACGCGCGCACGCGCGCGGCGCAGGCGCGCGAGGCCGCCGGCGCCACACCACCCGAGCAGTCCGTCGAGCCGGCAACCGGTGAGCGGCTCGATCTCGATCACGCGCTCGCGGCTTTGCCGACGCCGGTGCGGCTGTGTATCGTCCTCGCGTACGCCGAGCGGATGAGTCATCGCGAGGTGAGCGAGATGACGGGAATACCCCTGGGCACGGTGAAATCACATATCGCGCGCGGCGCGGCGCGGCTGCGCATCCGGCTCGCAGCCTATGGATGAGCCGATGCACGAGCACCCGGATGAGGATCTGCGGCAGCTCTTCGAGCGCGCGCGCACACCGCTTGCGGCTGAAGCATTCCTCGCAGCGCTCGATGCGCGGCTCGCCGCCGCACAGCGTCGCGCCCAGCGGCGGCGCGCCGTGGCCGTGGCGCTCGGCGTCGCGCTCGCCGCGGCGCTCGCGCTCGTTGCGGCACCGTTGTTGACCCACCTTTCCCTCGCCGTGGGCGCAGAGTCGCAGGGCGCCAGCGCGCGGCTCGGCGCTGCGCTCGCCTCGCCCGGCGGCTGGGGCCTTGCGCTCGCGCTCGCGCTGCTCCTCCTGCGCCGCAGCGGCGCGCTCGGACGCTGAGCGCGGTGGGCTCCGGGTGAGCTCAGCGCGGCGCGCGCACCGACACCGCGTGCTCCGCGGGCCGATGCCCGCTCACGACGGCGCCGGCATCCGGCGCGAGCCGGCGGAACGAGAGGAGCGACAGCGCCCCGATCAGCGTGAGCGTCACGAGCGCGGTCTCGCAGTTGACCAGGCTCACGTGTCCGGCCGGCTGTCCGAGCGCGAGGGAGGTGACGTTCATCAGAATCGCGGCCAAGGAGACGGCGAGCGCATTGGTCACCTGCAGCACGAGATTCCACAGCACCGTGGCACTCCCGAGCTCCTCGTGCGGCACATCGGCGAAGGCGAGCGTGCTCATGCCGGTGAACAGGAGCGAGCGGGCCATCCCGGCGGCGCCGAGCACCGCGAAGATGACCCAGTAGGCGGCGTGCGCCGAGATACCGATCGCAATCAGCACCGTCACCAGCACGAGCGTCGCGCTCACCATGAGCACGCGCCGGAACCCGAAGCGCCTGAGCGTGCGCGTGGTCACCGACTTGAGCAGCAGATCCCCGCCGTTGATCGCGAGCAGCAGGAACCCCGAGCGCACCGGGCTCAAGCCGAGCACCACCTCGTAGAGCAGCGGCAGCACGAACGGCAGCGCGCGGATCGGCAATCGCACCAGCACGCCCCCATCGAGCGAGGTCGCCGCGAACGTGGCGATGCGCGCGGCCTTGAGCGAGAGCACGGGATGCGCGCTGCGCGCGAGATGGCGCACGGCGAGCACCCCGAGCAGGAGCCCGAGCACGCTCAGACCCGCGCCCAGGCGCCAGGCGGCATCGCTCGCGCTCATCTGCTCGAGGCCCGAGAGCAGCGCGCCCGAGGCGCAGCCGACGAGCACGAAGCCTTTCGCATCGAAGGGCCGCTCGTGCTCCGGCGCAAGCGGCGGAATGAAGCGCGCGACCAGCGTGACTCCGGCCACGCCCACCGGCACGTTGAGAAAGAAGATCCACGGCCAGGAGAGATAGGTCGTGATGAACCCACCGATCGGCGGTCCGAGCGTTGGGGCGATGAGCATCGGCACGGTGCTGATCGTCATCACGCTCACCAGATCTTCCTTCCGCGTGGACTTGAGGAGCACAATGCGCGCGATCGGCGTCATCAGCGCCGCTGCGGCGCCCTGCAGGATCCGCGCGAGGATGAATTCCGGGAGCGTGCGGCTCAAGCCGCAGAGGATCGAAGCGAGCGTGAACCCCGCGAGCGCGAACGCGAACACCCCGCGCGCGCCCAACCGGTCCGCGATCCAGCTGCTCGCCGGCAGGAGAATCGCCTGCGCGAGGATGTAGATCGTGATGCCGATGCTGAGATCGACCGGGCGCACGCTGAACGCGCGCGCCATGTCCGGCATCGCCACCACGATCACCGAGGCATCGAGCGAGGCCATGAACAGCGCACAGGCGACGATGAGCGCGATCAGACGCGAGCTCGCGGGCGGTGGCGACGGGCTGGGCATGGGGCGATCGTATGCAAGCCCCTGGCGCGCGCCAATCCTCCTGCGCGCGTGAGCGATCGGGCGGCCATGTGGCACGCGCCGCGATGACCGGGCCGCCGAGTGCGGGCGACCCAACGCCCGAGCGGTTCGATCTGCTCGTGATCGGGGGCGGAATCAACGGTGCCGGCATTGCCCGCGATGCGGTCGGGCGCGGCTTCTCCGTCTGCCTCATCGAGCAGGCCGACTTGGGCGCGGCGACCTCCTCGGCGAGCACCAAGCTGATCCACGGGGGCCTGCGCTACCTCGAGTACGGCGAGCTGCGCCTCGTGCGCGAATCGCTCATCGAGCGCGGGCGGCTGCTCGCGCTCGCCCCGCACCTCATCCGCCCGCTCGAGTTCGTGCTGCCGCACGTTCCGCAGATGCGCGAGCGCTGGAAGATCCGGCTCGCGCTCGCGCTCTACGACCGGCTGGGCGGGGACCGCCGCTTGCCGGCCTCGCGCGCACTCGATCTCAGGCGCGATGCGCGCGGGGCACCGCTGCGAGCGGAGTTTGCGCACGGCTTCAGCTACTGCGACTGCCGCGTCGATGACTCCCGCCTCGTGGTGACGAATGCGCTCGATGCCGCCGCACGCGGCGCGCGCATTCTTCCGCGCACGCGCCTCCTCGGCGCATCACCCGGTGCCGGCGGCTGGGCGGTGGAGCTTCTCGAGGTCGCGAGCGGCCGCCGCTTGCGCCTTCAGGCCCGCGTGCTCGTCAACGCCGCCGGTCCGTGGGTCGATGCGGTGCGCGAGACCTTGAGTCTGCGCGGCGCGCAACCCGCGCGGCTCATCCGCGGCAGTCACATCGTGGTGCCGCGGCTCTTCGCGGGCGAGCAGGCGTATCTGCTGCAGAGTCCCGACCGGCGCGTGCTCTTCGCGATTCCGTACGAGGAGCGCTTCACCCTCATCGGCACGACCGACGTGCCCTTCTCGGGCGACCCGTGGCAGGCGCGGGCGAGCGCCGAGGAGATCGCCTACCTGTGCGAGGGGGTGAGCCGCTTCTTCACCCGCGCGGTGGTACCGCAGGAGGTCGTCTGGAGCTACTCGGGCGTGCGCTCGCTCAAGGACGATGCGCACACCGAGGCCTCGGCCGTCACGCGCGACTACGCCCTGGAGCTGCAAGGCCCGCCCGGCGCGCCCGCGCTCGCGGTGATCGGCGGTAAGATCACCACCTACCGCAGATTGGCGGAAGCGGCCCTCGAGCGCCTCGCGCCCTGCTTGGGCGCATCGCGCCCCTGGACGGGCTCGGTGCCCCTGCCGGGCGGAGCGCTCCCGGGGCCGAGCTTCGCGGCCTACCTCGAGGAGACGGAGCGGCGCTGGGGATTTCTGCCGGCAACGCTGCGCACGCGCCTCGCGCGCGCTTACGGCACGCGCATGGAGCGCGTTCTCGGGGCGGCTCGCTCGCTCGAGGATCTCGGGGAGGATTTCGGTGCGCACTTGACGGCCGCGGAGGTCGACTACCTGCGCAGCGAGGAGTGGGCGCGCAGCGCAGAGGACATCCTCTGGCGGCGCTCGAAGCTGGGCCTCCACGTCCCTGCGGGGACGGGCGAGCGCCTCGATGCGTACCTCGAGGGTCGAACTACCGCGGCGCACGCGAGGGTCCGGGGATGAGCCGTTACATTGGCGCAATCGATCAGGGCACCACCAGCACGCGCTTCATCGTCTTCGATCGCAGCGGGGCGATCGTGGCGAGCGCCCAGAAGGAGCACCGCCAGTTCTATCCCGAGCCCGGCTGGGTCGAGCACGATGCGCAGGAGATCTGGCGCAACACCCTCGAGGTGATCGCCGCGGCGCTCGCCGGCGCGCAGCTCACGGCCGCCGACTTGGCCGCGATCGGCATCACCAATCAGCGCGAGACGACGCTGCTCTGGGACGCGAGGAGCGGAGCGCCGCTCCACCGGGCAATCGTCTGGCAGGACGCGCGCGTCGAGCGCCGGCTGCCGGAGTTGGCGAAGTCACCGGGCGAGGCCCGCATCCGCGCCACGACGGGACTCCCGCTCGCGAGCTACTTCAGCGCCTTGAAGCTCGCCTGGCTCCTCGAGGAGGTTCCGGGCGCGCTCGAGCTCGCGCGCAGCGGGGATGCGCTGTTCGGGACGATCGATGCGTGGCTGCTGTGGAATCTCACCGGTGGAGCGCGCGGCGGCGCGCACCTGACCGATGTCACGAATGCGAGCCGCACGCAGCTCATGGATCTGCGCACGCTCGCGTGGGACCCCGGGCTCCTCGCGACCTTCGGGATCCCCGCCGCGGTCCTGCCGCGCATCGTCTCATCGAGCGAGGTGTACGGGGAGGCGCGCGTCGCCTCGCTCGCCGGCGTGCCGGTCGCAGGGATCCTCGGGGATCAGCAGGCCGCGCTCTTCGGCCAGACGTGCCTCGCGCCCGGGGAGGCGAAGAATACCTACGGCACCGGCTGCTTTCTGCTCATGAACACCGGTACCACCCCGGTCGCCTCGCAGGCGGGGCTCCTGACCACGGTCGCCTACCGCTTGCAGGGTGCCGAGCCGCGCTACGCGCTCGAGGGCTCGATCGCGGTCACCGGCGCGCTGGTGCAGTGGCTGCGCGACAGCCTGCACCTCATCAGCGCGAGCGCCGAGATCGAGACGCTCGCGCGGCAGGTGGAAACGAACGGCGATGTGTACTTCGTGCCGGCGTTCTCGGGCCTGTACGCACCGCACTGGAAGAGCGGCGCGCGCGGCGTGATCGCCGGCCTCACCGCCTTCGCCAATCGCGGCCACCTCGCGCGCGCGGCGCTCGAGGCCACCGCTTACCAGACCCGCGAAGTGCTCGAGGCGATGCAGCGCGACTCCGGCGTCGCGCTCGCGGAGCTGCGCGTCGACGGCGGAATGGTCGTGAACGAGCTGCTGATGCAGTTCCAGGCGGACATCCTCGATGTCGCCGTCGTGCGCCCGCGCGTCACGGAGACCACCGCGCTCGGTGCGGCGTACGCGGCGGGCCTCGCGGTCGGCTACTGGCGCGGCGCGGCGGATCTCAAGGCCAACTGGGCGGTCGAGCGGCGCTGGGTGCCGGCCATGGACCCGGCGCGGCGCGAGCACCTCTATCACTCCTGGCACAAGGCCGTCGCCCGCTCCCTCGACTGGGTCGATTGAGACTGCGGCGAGCGTGGCGCGGGCCGGTGGTATCCTGCCGGCGATGAGCCCGCAGGTGGCCGACCCCGATGAGACTGCGAGCGCCGCGCGGCGCGCCCTCGAGCGCTTGCGGCAGCTCGACGCCTGTGCCGTGAGCGATGCGCTCGATCGACTGCGCCAGGCGCACTCCGCGCGCGCAGCCGCGGATGCCGTACCGGCCCCGCGCATCGAGGTGGTCTCGAGCCTGCTGCCGCTCTCCGGCGCCGAGCGCATCGCAGGTCGCGCACTCACCGTGAAGCTCGGCGCCGGACCCGCCCCCGCAGGACCCGCGCGCCACCTGGGCGCCGCGGCCATTGAGGCCGGCGGCCCCGAGCACGTGATCGTCATCGAGCAGCGGAGCGGCATCGAGGCGGCCTGCTGGGGCGGACTCCTCACCCTCGCCGCCCAGATCAAGGGGATCGCGGGCGTCGTGGCCGACGGCCTGGTGCGCGATCTCGATCAAGCGCGGGCGCAGGGCTTCGCGATCCACGCCCGCGGCGCGACGCCGCGCACGGCGCGCGGGCGCATCGTCGAGCTCGCAACGCACGTACCGGTCATGATCGATCGCGCGCACGTCGCCCCCGGCGACTACGTGCTCGCCGATGCGACGGGCGTCGTCTTCGTCGCCGCCGCGGCGATCGAGGCGGTGCTCGCGGCGGCCGAGGAGATTCTCGCGCGCGAGGCGGCGATGGCGGCGGCGCTGCGTGCGGGGAGCGGTGCCGCGGAGGTGCTGAGCGGCGCGTACGAGCAACTGCTTCACGGGAGCACACGCACGTGAGAGATCTCAGGGGCAAGGTCGCACTCGTCACCGGCGGCAGCAGCGGCATCGGGCTCGGCATCGTGAAGGTGCTCGCCGAGGAAGGGATGAAGGTCGCCTTCACCTACCGCCGCGAGGACCACCTCGAGGAGGCGCTCGGCCACTTTCGCGGCCGCTCGAATGCCGCGGTCGAGCCCGTTAAGCTCGATGTCACCGACCGCGCGGAGCTCGCGCGCGCCGCCGAGCGGATCGAAGCGGCGCTCGGGCCCGTGCAGGTGCTCGTCAACAACGCCGGCGTCGCCGTCCACGGTCTCATCGAGCATGCGACCTACGAGGACTGGGACTGGATTCTCGGGGTGAACCTGGGCGGCGTGGTGAACGGCGTCGCGACGTTTCTTCCGCGCATGATCGCCTCCGGGCTCGAGGGCCACATCGTGAATGTCTCCTCGATGGGCGGCATCGCGGCACTCGGCTCCGTGGGACTCTATGCCACCTCGAAGTTCGCGGTCGTCGGGCTCACCGAGGCGCTGCGCACCGACATGATCGGACGCAAGATCGGGGTCTCGGTGTACTGCCCGGGGCCGGTGAAATCGCACATCGGCGAGAGCGGCCGCGGACGCCCCGCGCATCTCGCCCGCACGGGCTACACGAGCCCGGCGCTCGCCCAGGGCGCCCCGCCCGCCGCGATGCTCGAGCAGGCGATGGACGCGGTGGTGGCCGGACGCTACGTGCTCGAGGGGATCCGGGAGAACCGCCTCTATATCCTCAGCCACCCGGAGTTCCGCGACGTGCTCGCCGCGCGCCACGCCGCGATCCTGGCCGCGGTGCCCGATGAGCCGATCAACGAGGCGCGCGCCGAGTCGATCCGCTTCATCCTCTCCAATCCGATTTACGACCGCGGAGCGTGAAGGTGAGCGCGCAGGCGCCCGAGCCGCTCGTCTTCCTCCTCGACGTGGACAACACGCTCCTCGACAACGACCGTCTGGTCGATCACCTCATGGAGCACATCGAGCGCGAGTACGGCGCGGCGAGCCGCGAGCGCTACGGGGAGATCCTCGAGCAGGTGCGGAGCGAGCTCGGCTACGTCGACTATCTCGGGGCTCTGCAGCAGTACCGCATCGAGCATCTCGATGAGCCGGGCCTGCTCAACATGTCCTCGTTCCTGGTCGACTACCCCTTCGCGCAGCGGCTCTTTCCGCGCGCACTCGAGGTGCTCGAGCATCTCGGGCGCTTCGGCACCCCGGTGATCCTCTCCGACGGGGACGTGGTGTTCCAGCCGCGCAAAGTGAAGCGCTCGGGGCTCTGGGACGCGGTCGATGGGCGCGTCCTCATCTACATCCACAAGGAGGAGATGCTCGATGCCGTGGCGCGGCGCCACCCTGCGAGCCACTACGTCATCGTCGATGACAAGATGCGCATCCTCGATGCCGTCAAGACCGCGTGGGGCGCGCGCGTGACGACGGTGTTCGTGCGCCAGGGTCACTACGCCCACGACACTCAGCTCGTGCGCTCCTTTCCGCCCGCGGACGTGACGATCGAGCGGGTGGGCGACCTGCTCCACCACAGCTTCGCGCCGCAGGCGAGCTGAGGCGATCGCGAAGCACCGGAGTAGTCGCTCGCGCCGCGCGCGCGCGTTCCCCGCAGCGTCTGCCTCAGGCCGCGAGGACGCCCTTTTGCTTGGCGGCGTGGGTCGCGATCGCGTCCATGAGTCCCGGGGAGAGGCAGTCGAAGGGCTCGAGCTTGAGCTCCTTCAAGCGCGCGCGCACCTCCCCCATACGCGCCGGGGGAAAGCCCGACTCGATGATCGAGGAGACGAACGCCGCAAACTCCGGGGCCGCCCAGCCCTTCTCCTTCATCAGCTCCGGATGCACGAAGTCAAAGCCGTAGAAGGGATGCCCCTTGTTCTCGATGCGCCCGTACATGTGCACGCCACAGCCGCTGCAGGCGTGGCGCTGGATGGGCGCACTCTGATCGACGATGCGCAGCTTGCTCTCGTTGGCGCTCACGGTGAGTTTGTCGCGCGGCACGACCGCGACCAGCGAGAACAGCGCCCCCGCGGGCTTCCAGCACTTGCTGCAACCGCAGACGTGATCGAAGGCGACGTTGGCGCCGATGCGCACCGTCACCGGCGCGGTGGCGCACTGGCACGTCAAGGTGCCCCCGGAGAAGTTCGCGCTCCCGGATTTCACGCCGTCGTCGACGGCCGGGTGGATTGAGATGGCCATGGTAGTGCCTCGCAGAAGTTGAGTGGCTGTCAGAACGTGACGACCGAGCGAATGGACTCTCCCCTGTGCATCAGATCGAAGGCGTCGTTGATCTTCTCGAGCGGCATGACGTGCGTGATCAGATCGTCGATCGCGATCTTCCCATCCATGTACCAGTCGACGATCTTCGGAACATCCGTGCGCCCGCGTGCCCCGCCGAAGGCGGTGCCCTTCCACACCCGCCCCGTGACGAGCTGAAACGGGCGCGTCTTGATCTCCTGGCCCGCCCCGGCTACTCCGATGATCACCGAGACGCCCCAACCGCGGTGACAGCATTCGAGCGCCTGGCGCATCAGCTCCACGTTCCCCACGCATTCGAAGCTGTAGTCCGCACCCCCGTCGGTGAGCGCCACCAGGTGCGCGGTGAGATCCCCGCCCACCTCCTTCGGGTTCACGAAGTGCGTCATGCCGAACTTCTCGGCAAGACCCTTGCGCCGCGGGTTGATGTCAACCCCGATGATCTTGTTGGCGCCCACCAGGCGCGCACCTTGAATGACGTTGAGCCCGATCCCCCCGAGCCCAAAGACCACCACGTTCGCGCCGGGCTCGACCTTCGCAGTGTTGATCACCGCGCCAACCCCGGTCGTCACCCCGCAGCCGATGTAGCAGACCTTCTCAAACGGGGCGTCCTCGCGAATCTTCGCCACCGCAATCTCCGGCAGCACCGTGAAGTTCGAGAACGTCGAGCAGCCCATGTAGTGATGCAGCATCTTGCCGCCCAAGGAAAAGCGGCTCGTCCCATCGGGCATGACCCCCTTGCCCTGCGTCGCGCGGATCGCCGTGCACAGATTGGTCTTGCGCGAGGTGCAGGACTTGCACTGCCGGCACTCCGGGGTATAGAGCGGGATCACGTGGTCGCCCGTGCGCACCGAGGTGACCCCAGCGCCCACCTCCACCACGACCCCTGCCCCCTCGTGCCCGAAGATCACCGGGAAAAGCCCCTCGGGATCGGCTCCCGAGCGGGTGAACTCATCCGTGTGGCACACCCCGCTCGCCTTGATCTCGATCAGCACCTCGCCGCTCTTCGGACCCTCGAGATCAACGGTCACGACCTCGAGCGGCTTGCCCGCGGCATAGGCGACGGCGGCTTTGCTCTTCATGGGATCCCCCTTCGATCAGCCGGAGTCTACGCGAGCCGGCCGAGTGCGGCATCCACCGCTCGGCGCTCGAGCGGCCACCCGCGATTGTTTGAATGGCAGCGGTTGCGGACCGCTGCGCCGGCGCGAACGCCGCCCCCGTTTGGCGGCTCATACGCTATCGTATCCGTCGCTTCCGGTACAGTGCGGTGCGGCACGCGCGCCGCGCCGGCGAGGGTCTGCGAACGATGCTGCTGACGGATGCCGACTTGGAGGCGCTCAACCTGAGTCTCGCGGTGGCCTCGAGGAGCGTGCTCATGAGCCTGCCGTTCGCGCTCGCCGTCGCCTGGCTGCTTGCGCGCCGCCCGTTCCCCGGACGGACGCTGTTCGATGCCTTCGTGCATCTGCCGCTCGTGCTGCCGCCGGTGATGGTCGGGTATCTGCTCCTCATCCTTCTCGGCGTCCACGGTCCCCTCGGCGGCTGGCTCGAGCGGGTTTTCGGCGTGCGGCTCGCCTTCACCACCAACGGCGCCGCGCTCGCAACCGCGGTCATGTCCTTCCCGATCATGGTGCGCACCATGCGCATCTCCCTCGAGTCGGTCGATCGGGGCCTCGAGGATGCTGCGCGCACGCTCGGCGCGCGGCCGCTCGATCGGTTTGTCTCGATCACGCTCCCGCTCATGCTGCCGGGCGTGCTCGCGGGCGCGGTCACCGCCTTCGCCGCCGGGCTCGGGGAATTCGGCGCCGTCATCACGTTCGCCTCGAACATTCCCGGTGAGACGCGCACCCTGCCGCTTGCGCTCTACACGGCCTTGCAGACGCCGAACGGCGATGCCGAGGCCGCACGGCTCGCCATCGTCTCTTTCATCTTGGGACTCTTGGGCCTCGGGCTCTCCGAGGCGCTCGCCCGGCAGGTGCGCCGGCGGCTCGGACCCTGAGCGGCGCGCCGTGACGATTGATGTGCAGCTCAAGAAACGGCGCGGCGCCTTCGCGCTCGATGTCGCCTTCAGCGTGCGCGGCCCGGGCCTCGTTGCGCTCTTCGGACCCTCCGGCAGCGGCAAGACGACAATCGTCAACCTGATCGCGGGACTCATCGCCCCGGATGAGGGCTGCGTGCGGCTCGGCGGGACGACGCTCTACGACTCCGTGGCCGGAATCGACGTCCCGGTGGAGGCGCGGCGCATCGGCTATGTGTTCCAGGACGCGCGGCTCTTTCCGCACCTCGACGTGCGCGGCAATCTCCTCTACGGGGCGAAGCGCGTCGGGGCCGCCACGGCCCCCGGGGAGCTTGCGGAGATCGTCGCGCTCCTCGGGATCGAAGCGCTCCTCGAGCGCCGGCCGCGCGGACTCTCCGGCGGCGAGCGCCAGCGGGTGGCGCTCGGCCGGGCGCTGCTCTGCCGTCCGCGCGTGCTGCTCCTCGATGAGCCGCTCGCCGCGCTCGACCTCGCCCGGCGCGAGGATCTGCTGCCGTACCTCGAGCGGCTGCGCGACCGGCTGTCGATCCCGATCGTCTACGTAAGCCACCAGTTCGAGGAGGTGGTGCGGCTCGCCACGCACGTGGTGGTGCTGCGCGCCGGGAAGGTGGTCGCGCAGGGGGATATCGCGGCGGTGAGTCTCACGGCCCCGCTGCGCGAGATGGTCGGATCCGAGGGGCTCGGAGCGGTGATCGAGGGGGAGATCGAGGCGCTCGAGCCCGACACCGGTCTCGCGCGCCTGCGAGTGGGCACGGGACGGCTCAAGATCCAGTCCGAAGGCATCGCGCTCACCGGACTCGTGCGCGTGCAGTTGCTCGCGCGCGACCTGATCCTCGCCGTCGAGCCCCCGCGCGGACTGAGCGTGCGCAACGCGCTCGCCGGAACCCTGGCGAGCATCGTTGCCGACAGCGACCGCACCCACCTGGTCGAGGTGGACATCGGCGGCCCGAAGCTCCTCGCTCAGGTGACGGCGAGCGCGAGTAGCGAGCTCGGCCTCAGCGTCGGTCGTCCGATCTGGGTGCTCGTCAAGACCGTCTCGCTCCGCGGCCACGTGTACCCGGCGGGCCCGACTCGGGAGCCGCCGCCCGCGGCGCCGAGCGCGCCCGGTGGGGCTGCGGCAGCGCACGAGACATGGGCCGACGCGCCGCCGCCTTGAGCGGGCGCGGACCGGCCGCATCGCCCGCGAGCCACGCGAGCCGCGTGGTCGCCGCATCGAGGCTCGCGTGCTCCACGGCCCGGTAGGCGGCGATGATCCGCCGGCCGAGCGCCGTCAGCCGCGCCCCGCCCCCGCCCGCACCGCCCACGCTCGCGGTCGCCACGGGCTCGACGAAGGCATGATTGAGGTCATCGAGCAGCAGCCACGCGCGTCGATAGCTCATCCCGAGCTCGCGCGCCGCCTGCGAGAGCGACCCGCTCGCCTCGATGTGCTCGAGGAGCGCGACCTTGCCCGGTCCGATCGAGCTGTCCGGGCCGAGGTCGATGCGTAGGCGGACGCCAAGGGCACTCTCGCGCGGGTTCACGGCCGCGATGGTAGCGCACTCCCCGCCGCAGCCGAAAAGCGCTCGTTCGGCGCCCTATATTCATGCAAATATGACGTGCAGCCCCGAGCCGGAGAGAGGACGATGCGGCGCAGAGAGATGCTGGCGACGGCCGTGGCCGCGGTGCTCGTTGAGACCGCCGCGGCGCGTCTCGCGCGCGCGGCGAGCGGGCCGCCGCTGCTCGTCTTCGGCGCCGCCTCGCTCACCAACGCGCTGCGCGCGGTGGCCGCCGCCTGCCGCGCGAGCGGCGGCCCGAGCGCAGTGCTCACGTTCGCGGCGAGCTCGACGCTCGCGCGCCAGATCGAGGCGGGCGCGCCGGCCGATGTCTTCTTCTCCGCCGATACGGACTGGATGGACTACCTCGAGGCGCGGCACCTGATCGAGCCCGCCACCCGTCGCGACATCGTCGGCAATCGCCTCGCGCTCATCGCACCCGCCGCCAGCCGCATTGCGCTCACCGTGACTCCGGGCTTCGCGCTGCGTGCAGCGCTCGGGGCCGGGCGGCTCGCGCTCGGGGACCCGGCGGGGGTGCCGGCCGGGCGCTACGCGCGCAGCGCGCTCCGCGCGCTCGGGGTGTGGTCGAGCGTCGCCGATCGGCTCGCACCTGCGGAGAACGTGCGCGCCGCGCTCGAATACGTCGCGCGCGCCGCAGCGCCCCTCGGCATCGTCTACGAAACCGACGCGCTCATCGAGCCGCGCGTGCGCATCGTCGCCCTCATTCCCCAAGCCGATACACCGCCGATCGTGTACCCGGCGGCCGTCGTGAAGGGCGCGCGCGCCGCGGCGCCCGCGTTTCTCGCCTATCTGCGGAGCCCGGCGGCGCAGGGCATTTTCCATAACTTCGGCTTCAGCTCTCCCTAGCCCCGCGTGGGGGCGGGCCCGGCCTCCCGCTCCGCAACCGAGCCGCCGTCACGCTGCCACGCTCGCAGACCGTGCGCCGATTCGGTACACTTGCGCCCCCTCGATTTCGGGGAACGGCCCCGTAATCGAGCCGTCGAGGAGGCTGCGGCCATGGCCATCGAGCACGCAAGGGTATGCGGATCATGCGAGCGGGAAGCCCCAAGCTGGGCAACGAGGTGCCCCGTCTGCGGGAGCCTTTCGCTCGTGCACCGAATCACCGTCGTCCCGCCGACGCCCGCAGTCAATCTCCAGGGTCCCGCGAAGGGTAGGCGCCGGCGCACGGCCCGCGCCCGACCGCCGGCCGGCCGCGAGCCGGCACGCGGGCCTTCGCCGTCCGCCCGCACCTCCGCCTGAGCCGGCGCGCCGCGGACCCCGCGGCTCCTCCGTCCCCTCGAGCCTGCGCGAGAAGGCTCGACCCCTTGCGCGCGCGGCCGCTTTACTGCTGAGATCGCGCATGCATTCGAATCGCCGTCCCGCCTCCGCCCCCGTCGTTGCCATCGTCGGCGCCACCGGCGCCGTCGGCGTCGAGCTCATCGCGTGCCTCGAGAAGCGGCGCTTCCCCCTCGCGGAGCTGCGCCTGCTCGCCTCGGCGCGCTCGGCCGGCAAGCTGCTCGAGTTCAGAGGAGCCGCGCTGCGCGTCGAGGCGCTCACCGAGGAGAGCTTTCGCGGCGTCGATCTCGCGCTCTTCTCTGCCGGCTCCGGCATCTCGCGGCGCTTCGCGCCGCTCGCGGTGCGCGCGGGGGCGGTGGTAGTGGACAACTCCTCGGCGTTCCGCGGCGATCCGGCCATTCCGCTCGTCGTGCCGGAGATCAACCCGCAGGCCCTCGAGCGCCACGAGGGCATCATTGCGAATCCGAACTGCTCGACGATCATTTCCATCACCCCGCTCTGGCCGATCCACCGCGTGAATCGCATCCGGCGCATGATCCTCGCCACCTACCAGGCGGCCTCGGGCGCCGGAGCCGCCGCCATGCACGAGCTGCGCGAATCGACCCGCGCCTACCTCGAGGAGCGTCCTTTCGCGCATACCGTCCTGCCGCACGCTTACGCGTTCAACCTCTTCAGCCACAACTCGAAGATCGATCCTGCGACCGGCTACAACGAGGAGGAGATCAAGGTGATGCGGGAGACGCGCAAGATCTTCGGCGACGAAGGAATCCGCGTCACGGCGACCTGCGTGCGCGTGCCGGTGCTGCGCGCACACAGCGTGGCGATCGACTTCGAGTGCGAGCGGCCGGTGAGCGCCGCGGAGGTGCGCGAGCTGGTGCGCACCGCCCCCGGCGTCGAGCTCGTCGATGACCGTGAAGGCAACCTCTTCCCGATGCCTCGCGAGGCCTCCGGGCGCGACCCGATCCTCGTCGGGCGGATCCGGGAGGACGTGAGCGATCCGAGCGGCCGGTCGATCGCGCTCTTCGTCGCGGGCGATCAGCTCTTGAAGGGCGCGGCGTTGAACGCGGTGCAGATCGCCGAGCTCCTGCTCGGCGCCGCGAGTGCAGCGAAGCAGACCGCTACGGCGAGCGCAGTCTGAGAGGCACCTGACCTTCGCGGCGCGAAGGTCAGGTGCTCACCACCTTCTGCGCTTCGGCGGCATCGTCGACACCGACGACGAGCTTCGCGGCGCTTGCGAACGCGTACGGCATGATGTTGAGGTTGATCGATGCGGGCGAGCCGTCGAATACCCGCCCCGCCAGATCGAAGCGCGAGCCGTGGCACGGACAGAGCCACCCGCCCGGCCAGTACGAGCCGAGCACCGGGTCCTGCGCATCGAAGTGCGGCTTCGGCAGGCACCCGAGATGCGTGCAGGTGCCGATGCAGACGTACCACTCCGCGAGCCGCGAGCGCATCGTGTTCTTGCAGTACTCGGGCTGGTTCGAGTCGGCTGACTGCGGATCCTTGAGGAGGCTGTTGTGACTGCCGAGGAGCGAGAGCATCTCGGGGGTCCGATGGACGACGAAGATCGGATTGCGCCGCCACACGGTAATGATCATCTGACCGGGCTCGATTTTGGTGAGATCGACCTCGGTCGGAGAGCCGAGCGCGCGGGCGCTCTCGGACGGCAGCCACGACTCGATGAAGGGCACCACCGTGAAGGCCACTCCCGCGGCACCCGCGATCGTGGTCGCCGCGAGCAGGAGCTTGCGCCGGCTCTCGTCGATCCCCACGCCCGCGCCGAGCGCCTCGCCCGGATGGGTCATCTCAACCATTTCCACTCCTCAAAGAACGAATCTCAATCCCATTCCCATGCAAGGCCCGTACCCGAGTTTCGGGCCTTCGAGCCGCCCGCACAGTCAGCAGCAGCGGTTGATGCCCCGCCACTTGCGCTCTTCCTCGGCACGCAGGAACGCGCGGCGCGCGAGCGGCGGCTCACCGGCATGCGCCTGCGCATGATGCGCAAGATACCGCTCGTACGCATCATCGCCGCTCACGGCGCGCAACCATTGCCACAGCATCCGTAGAACGGTCATGGCTCACCTCCTGCCGCCTCGAGCTGGGTGATCTGATAGGGGGCCTCCGAGCTCTCCTGCGTGGGCAGTCCGCGGACGCTGCGCAGGCACACCCGCAGCATGTCGACGATGACGAGCCACAGGATCACGGTGAAGATGACCGTGAGCCACGCGTCGAGCTGCTGGTTGAAGATGAGCTTCGGCGCAACCGCCGCGCGCGCCGGGGAGAGCGCACCCGAGGCGAGCTTGCGCGAGAGCTCGGCGGCTCCGGCAAAGAAGCCGAGTGCCGGATCCGGACTCATGATCTTCTGCCAGGCGGCGACGCTCGTCACGATCGCGAGCCAGGCGAGCGGCCCTCCGGTGACCCACGCGTAGCGGGCCTTGCCGGACTTGATGAGGATGCCGGTCGCCACGGAGAGCGCGATCGCCGCGAGCATCTGATTGGAGATGCCGAAGAGCGGCCAGAGGATGTTGACCCCGCCGTTCGGATCGATGACCCCGATGTAGAGAAAGTAGCCCCACCCGGCGACGATCGCCGCGCTCGTCAGGATCACCGAGGGGTACCAGGAGGTGCGCCCGAGCGGCTTCCACACGTAGCCCAGGAAATCCTGCAGCATGAAGCGCCCGACGCGCGTGCCCGCATCGATCGTCGTGAGAATGAACACCGCCTCGAACATGAGCGCGAAGTGGTACCACGCGGCGAGGAGCCCGCGACCGAAGGTGGAGCCGAAGATGCTCGCCATGCCGACCGCGAGCGATGGCGCACCGCCCGTGCGCGCGAACAACGTCCGCTCGCCCATCGCGTGCGCAAGCTGCTGCATCTGGTCGACGGTCACCGGGAACCCCCAGCTCGAGATGGTCGCGACCGCCTGCTGCGCGGTGCTGCCGACGACGCCGGCGCCGGTGTTGATCGCGAAGTACACACCCGGATCGAGGAGCGTCGCGGCGATCACCGCCATGATGGCGACGAAGGACTCGAGCGCCATGCTGCCGTAGCCCACGAGGCGCACATCCGCCTCGTTCGAGATGAGCTTCGGCGTCGTGCCGCTCGAGACGAGCGCGTGGAAGCCCGACACCGCCCCACAGGCAATCGTGATGAAGACGAAGGGGAAGATCTTGCCGGCGAAGATCGGGCCCGCCCCCGAGTGCGCGAACTGCGTGAGCGCCGGCATCTTGAGCTGCGGATGGATGACGACGATCGCGATGGCCAAGAGCGCGATCACGCCCAGCTTGAGGAACGTCGAGAGGTAGCCGCGCGGGGCGAGCAGGAGCCACACGGGGATGATCGCAGCGAGCCAGCCGTAGCCGATCACGAACCCGGCGAGCGCGGGCCCGGAGAAATCGAAGAGCCCGCGCAGCCCCGCGCTCTGATCCACCCAGCCGCCGCCCGCGACGCCGAGGAGCAGCAGCACCATGCCGATGAGCGAGGCCTCGAGGACGCGTCCCGGGCGCACGTTGCGCACGTAGAGCCCGATCGCGATCGCGATCGGAATCGTCGCGAACACCGAGAACGTCGCCCAGGGACTTCCCTTCATCGCGTTCACGACCACGAGCCCGAGCACCGCGATCAGGATGATCATGATGAGGAGCGTGCCCACGAGTGCCGCAAAGCCGCCGAAGGGCCCGAGCTCATCGCGCGCCATCTGCCCGAGACTGCGCCCGTCGCGGCGCGTCGAGAGGAACAGGATCGTCATGTCCTGTACGCACCCGCCGAGCACCGAGCCGATCAGGATCCAGAGCGTGCCTGGCAGATACCCGAACTGCGCCGCGAGCGTGGGGCCGACCAAGGGCCCGGGGCCCGCGATGGCGGAGAAGTGGTGGCCGAAGACGATCCAGCGATGGGTCGGCATGAAATCGCGGCCGTTGTTGAGCCGCTCGGCCGGCGTTGCGCGGCTCGCGTCCACCGTGAACACCCGCGCCGCGATCCACGCGGCGTAGAAGCGGTAGCCGAGCGCGTAGATACAGATCGAGGCGACGATGATCCAGAGGCTGTTGATCGGCTCGTGGCGGTGCAGGGCGATGCCCCCGAGCGCGAACGCGCCGATCACGGCGAGCGCGATTCCGACGAGGCGTCGCAGCATGGTACTTCCCCCTACGGCGTGGAGCCGCTGATCATGCCCCGATCAGAGCCCGGCGCGCCAGTGGGCGGCATCCACCGTGTTCGACATCAGCATCGCGATCGTCATCGGGCCGATGCCGCCCGGCACCGGGGTGATCCACTGTGCCCGCTCTGCGGCCGGCTCGTACTGCACATCGCCCACGATCTTTCCCGACGGTAAACGATTGATGCCCACATCGAAAACGACGGCGCCCGGACGGATCCACTCTCCCCGCACGAACTCCGGTTTGCCGACCGCAGCGACGACGACCTCGGCGCGCTCGACCTCGGCGCCCACATCGC
>Ga0335074_10000539_pt1 | contig 53091 bp, 55 predicted proteins | sample Lox_Sample_23_FD_206715 | JGI IMG/M metagenome (GOLD analysis project Ga0335074, IMG submission 206715) | Soil microbial communities from Loxahatchee National Wildlife Refuge, Florida, United States - Lox_Sample_2.3 | ecosystem: Environmental > Terrestrial > Soil > Wetlands | place: USA...
GCGGATCTCACCGAGGAGGCTCATCACCTCCGTGACGCAGCCGGCGTTGTTCTCGGCGCTCGCGATGATCAAGCGGCGCGCCATGTAGTCGTAGAGCTCGCTCAGATTCTGCGCGATCGTGCCCCCGTCGGCCATGTTGAGCGTGCCGCGGAGCTCCCCGATGATGCGCACGCAAGTGTGCAGGAGCTTCGCCTTGCGCACGATCTCGCGACGCTCGATGCAACCGCGCGCCGCAGCCATGCGCTCCATCGCCCCGTTCATCAGCATCAGTACCAGGCCGTGCGGATCGGCCGTCGCGACGGCGCCCTGCGTCGCGGTGCGTTGGTATGCGGCGACGTTGGCGTTGCGCGGATAAGGAGTCATGCCGAAAGCTCCAAGCGAGTCTCGATCCTGAAGAGCTTAACGGCCGAGGGTCGCGCGACTTGAGCGCGCCCGGCTCACCCCGAGCTGTTGCTGTTGCCGGTGTCGACCTGCGGCAAATCGGCGAATGCTTCGCTCAAATACGCCGACGTCGTCTGGAGCGATGAGAGGAGCGTGTTCAGCGCCGCGTACTGCTGGGTCATGCTCGCGGTGAGCGCGGTCTCCTCGTTCGTGATCTGCGTGCTCTGCTGATTGAGCGCATCGCTCTGCTGCACGAGCGTATTGCTGTAGCTCGTGACCGGGCCGGTGCTCGCAAGATCGGCCGTGAGCTGGGTATTGAGCTGCGAGGCGATCCCGCCGGTGGAGCTGAAGAGCTGGCTCACGGCATTGAAATTCGACGACAGCGCATTCTGCAGCGTCGTGTCGTCCACGGAGAGCGTGCCATCGCTTTGTGCGGTGATGCCGATGCTCGCGAGCGAGTTGTAGGTCGAGGAGCCGGTGTCCACCACGCCAAAGACGGCATTCTGGATGTCGTTCTGAATCTCACTCAGCAGGGGATTGCCCTGCATCGGGCCTGCCGTACTGGAGGTCGAATCATAGCTGCCGAGCGACGAGAGCTGCTGCATCAGCGTGTTGTAGGCGGAGACGAAATTCTCGATGTTGCTCGCGACCGTCGCGGTGTCGTTGGACACCGTCAGCGTCGCGTTACCGGAGGAACCCGTCGTCGCGAGCAGATTGAGCGTGACGCCGGTGATGGCGTCGCTGATCGTATTGCTCGCGCTGTCGTAGGTCACGCCGGCGACGTTCACGACCGCATCCTGCGCGGCGGTCTCTTGCGTATAGTTGCCGCTCGCGGTGCTGCTGTAATCGAGCTGGGAGAGGCCGCCATTGCCGCCGCTCGAGCTCACGGCGATCGTGTTGCTCGCGCCGGTCAGCTGCGAGGAGAGCACGAGGTAGGCCCCGTCGTTGCCCTGCAGGACGGTCGCCGTGACCCCGGGATTGCCGGACGCGGAGTTGATCGAGGCCGCAATGCCCGCGAGGGTATCGTCCGTGTCGGCGATCGCGACGTTGAAGCTCTGTCCGCCGAGCGAGATCGCGAGCGTTCCGGTGCCGACCGTGGCGCTGCTCCCGCCGGAGAAGGCGGTCTTGGAGACCAGCTGCTGGGCCTGTGCGAGCTGCGTGACGCCCACACTGTAGGTTCCGCCCACCGCCGTCGAGTCGGCGCTCGCCGTGAAGGCCGAGGAATTGCTGCTCTGCGCGGTGAGCGCGTTGAATGAGGAGGGCGAGTCGAGCGAGGAGAGCGCACTCTGGAAGGTCGAGAGCGCCCCCTGGAACGTGCCGAGCGCCGAGATCTCCGAGGTGACCGCATTGGTCTGATTCTCGATATTCGAGACCTGTGATGCGTACTGCGCGGTGACCAGCTCGGAGACGAGCTCGCTCACGTCGATGACCGAGCCTCCCGCGGAATCCGCGCTGGAATCCCCCGCGACCGAAACGACCGGGCTGGTGACGGGGGTGCCGCTCGAGGCGGTGCTCGATGTGTTGCCGATGGAGGAGGTGCTCATGTGTTGTTTCCGTCGTCAGCTTGAGGCGTGGTGGAGCTCGTCAGGCAACCCCGCTCGCATGCGATTCAAAACGGCTCGGGGCGGGAGCCTTGCGGCCCCCGCCCCGGTCCGTCGAGACCTTCGCGGTCCGTGCGGTCATCGGATCAAGTCACCTCATTAGGACAGGTGGTTGAGCAGCGTGAGGACGTTCTGCGGGATCGTGTTGGCCTGCGCCACCATCGCCGTGCCCGCCTGCTGCAGAATCTGCGCCTGCGTGAGCTGCGAGGTCGCCTGCGCGTAGTCCGTGTCCTGAATCTGGCTGCGCGCGCTCGAGAGGTTCGTCGAGTCCGTCTGCAGACCCGTCACGGCCGCCTGGAAGCGGTTCTGATAAGCACCCAGATCCGCGCCCGTCGTTGCGAGCTGCTGCAGCGCTTGGTCGATCGAGATCAACACGAGGTTCGAGCTATCGACCGACTGCACGTTGAGGCCGCTCACGTACTGTGTGGCCGAGGACGTGTAGGTTCCCGCGGTCACGGCCGGCACGGCCGGGGTGTACGTGACCGTGTCTCCGGAATCGACGCCCATGGCCGTGAGCAGTCCGGCGCTCGGAGTGACCGTGGTGCCGTCCGCGGCCGTCGCGCTCGCGACCGAGAAGCTCACCGTCGCGTCGGCATTGCTGCCGGTGATCGTGACGCCGTTGGCGCCGGCCGCGGCCGTCAAGCCGTCGCCGCCGAACACCGTATTGAGCGCGGTCGCGATGCTGGCGAGGTCGGTCGCCTTCGTGCCGATGAGATCGATATCGCCCGTCGTCTGCGCGGTGCCACCGTTCACGCTGACACTCAGCGTCACGACGCCCGGAGTGCCGGTGCCGGCAATGCTACCCGTACCGTCCAGGTCCGTGGCGAGCGTCGCCGCGTCGTAGGCGCCCGCTGTCCCGCCGGACGTGAGGGCCGTGGCCACCGAGGCCGCGGTGCCGGCCGAGCCGGTCGTGGTGTAGCTGCCGATGATGTCGGAGCTGTCGAGACCGAGGGCTGCCAAGGTGTCCGCGCCGGGTGTCACCGCGGCGTCGCCCGCGCTCTCCGCGCTGGCCACCGAGAAGTTCACGACGCTGCCGGTGCCCGGCGTCGCCGTGCCGCTCACCTGCAGGCCCGTGCCGGCCGAGTTGACCGTCGCGACGAGCCCGCCCGCGGGGCTCAGGGCCTGATTGACCGCCGCGGCGATGGTCTCCAGATCGGTCGTCTGGTCACCGGTCAGGGTGATCGCGCCCGTCTGATAGTTGGTGCCGTTCACCTCGACCCCGAGTGTGACCGAGCTGCCATCGACGGCCGTGTTGAGGCCATCCGCTCCGGCGAGGGTCGAGGAGTTGTAGTTGCCCGCCGTGCCCGCCGTGGTGGTGATGGGCGTGCCGCCCGCCGCGGTCGTGACCGTACCCGCAAGGCTCAGCGTACCGTTGTAGTAGTTGCCGAGCGCGCTCGACTTGGCGCTCGCGATCGCAGCCATCGTGATCGACTGGCCTGCGTTGGCGCCGGTCTGGAAGGTCGCGCCCTGGAAGGTGCCGTCGAGCAGGTTGACGCCGTTGAACTGCGTCTGCGAGGCGACGCTGTTGATGTCGTTCTTCAGCTGCTGGAACTGCGCATCGAGATCGTCGCGGTCCGAGGAGCTGTTGGTCGCGTTGAGGGACTCGACCGCGAGGTCGCGCATGCTCTGCAAGTCATTGACGACCTCCGACAGCGCGCCGGAGGCGGTCTGCGCGAGCGACACACCGTCGTTCGCGTTCTGGGCGGCCTGATTCAGACCGTTGATCTGCGAGGTCATGCCGTTGACGATCGCGTAGCCTGCGGCGTCGTCGGCGGCGGTATTGATGCGCAGGCCGGTGGAGAGCTGCTCGAGGGCCGAGGCGAGCTGCGTGCCCGAGCTCGTCAACGCGTTCTGCGCGACCAACGAGTTGATGTTCGTGTTGAGGACTAGGCCGGATGACATGGTCTGACACTCCTGATGTTTCAGGCGCCGGACACCCGTCCGCCGCGCTGGTATCTCTCGCGGCCGCTTGGCCGCTCACTGTCTGATGTGTGTATCGGTGTGGAGCGCACGAACTTGAACCCCGGGGCCATCAATCCGTGAAAATGTCGAATCGATCACATGTGACGCCGGTCACGCTTTTCGGCGCCCCGGCGCTCACGACAGGTAGTTGAACAGAGAGAGCTTCGCGATGGAGGCGTAGGACTCCTCCGCGGCCTGCAGGGCGAGCTCTTCGGTGCTGAGCTGGGTCGTGGCCGCGGCGTAGTCGGTGTCGGAGAGCTGCGAGACCGAGCTCTGCAGCGTCGTCTGCTCGCTCTGCGCGCTCGTGTTGGCGGCGCTCACGGCATCGGCGCGGGCCCCGACCGAGGCCTGCACGTTGTCGATGTTCGTGACCGCATTGCCGAGCTGCTGCAATGCGCCACTGACCTGTGTGGTCACCTGTCCGGAGCTGAGCGTCGTCGAGTTGAGCGTGGTGATGAGGCTCGAGATCGTGGTGAAAGCGCTCGCCGTGCCCGCCGGTGAGACCGTGAACTCATCGCCGGCCGCGGGTGCCCCGCTGATGGTGACTTGAGCGCCATCGAACGCGATGGCATCGCCGCTCGTGTACGTGCCGGAGCCGACGGTGGCTCCCTCGCTGTTGGTCACCTGATATTGCGTCGGGGTCGTGAACGAGATGGTGTAGGTGTCGGGTACCCACGCGGTCGGGTTGGTGACCGTTCCGGGGTCGATCGACGCGTCGCCGGTGTTGGTGGCGGCCGCCGCCGTGACGAACGTCCCGTTGCCTGCCGGGATGTTCATGAACACGGAGCTGCCGGTGTCACCCTGCGAGATGAACTGGTTCGGACTGATCTCGATCTGGCTCACGCTGTCGCTGCCGGAGTACGTGACGGAGCCGCTCGACTGCGCAAAGGGCTGCGTGCTGCTCGCGGTGCCCGCGAACAGGTAGTTGCCGTTGCTGTCGGTGGTGTTCGCGACCGCCACGAGCTGCTGCAGCAGCTGCTGGAGCTGCGTCGCGATGTCCTGGCGGTCCGAGGTGTTCAGCGAGCCGTTGTTCGCCTCGGTCGCGAGGCTCTGCGCGCTCTGCAGCACGTTCGTCGCGTTGGTCAGCGCCTGCTCCTCGAGCGTCAGATTGGTGTTCGCGCTATTGCCGTTCGTCACGTACTGCTGCGACGCCGAGAGCTCGACGTTGAGATCGTTGACCTGCGACATGGCGACCGGGTTGTCCGCGGCGTTCTGCAGCGTCAAGCCGGTCGAGAGCTGATTCTGCGTCTGCGACACCTGCGACTCGATCGCCTCGATGTCGTTCAGCGCGTTGTTCTGGAAAGTGACGGTGGAGATGGTCATGGTGAGTCAGCCGTGGGTAACGTCCGTGGAGTCCTCAGCCGTAGGTCATCGCGGTCATGAGAGAGTCGAACATCGTGGTGGACGCGGCGATCATCTGGGCGCAAGCCTGGTACGCCTGCTGGTACTGCACCATCAGTGCAGCCTCCTCGTCGAGGTTCACGCCCGTCGCGTTGTTGAGCGAATCCGTCGCGGATTGATTCACGGACTGCTGGGCGGAGGCATTCGACTGTGCCTGCTGCGTGAGGGCGCCGACCTGCGTCACGAGGCCATTGGCAGCGCTGCTCAAGGAACTCGTGCCGCCATTGAGCGCCGAGGCGGAGAGCGCGCTGATCATCGCGAGCAGGTTGCTGTTGTCACCCGTGTTGGCCGGCGAGTTGCTGCCCAGCGCGAAGCTATCGCCCAGGGCGGGCGCTCCGGTCAGCGTCACCTGCGCGCCTTCGAATGCGATGGGCGTCCCGCTCGCGTACGTGCCGTTCGGCACCACCACGGTGCCTGCGCTATTTTCCACCTGGTACTGGGTCGGGCTCGTGAACGAGATGGTGTAGGTGCCGGCGTTCGCGGTCCAGGTGCCGGGGTCCGTCACGCTCGCGGAGGAGATCGATCCGCTCCCCGTGTTGGCGGTCCCGGCGGTCGCCTGAACGAGTGACGCCGAGGCGATCTGCGTCGGGCTCGTCAGCAACAGCGAGAGCCCCTGCGTTGCGGCTGCGGTTGGCTGGATCAGAAAGCTGTCGTCCGAGGCCGGCGTCCCGCTCACGACGAGCGAGAGGCCCGCGGCCTCGAGCGGAGAGGCGCTCGTTCCGGTGCCGGTCATCGAGACGGGCTGCCCCGTCGTCTGGTCCATCAGCGCCCAGCCGCCATTCGTGCCCGTACCGGTGTACTTGAGCACGTAATCGTCGGTGGTGAGGTCGCTCAGACTCGTGATGGTCGCGGCGAGCGAGGCGCTGCCGGTGTTGTTCGAGTCTCCGAGAACCTGCACGCCTCCGACAGCGAACATCGGCTGCCCCTGTGCGCCGCTCGCGTCCATGCCGGCCGCCTGCTGCTGATTCATGAGCGTCGCGAAGCCCACGCTCAGCTGCCCGAGGGCGTTCTGCGTGGGCTGCAGCACCTGGCTCACGGTGGAGAGCAGGCCGCCGAGCGAGCCGCCGGTCACCTCGGAGGTGACATCCACCGTGCTGTTGCCGCTCGTCAGGCCGATGTCGTAGGTCGAGGCGTTGTAGGCGTTCGGCACGGCGCTCAGCTGCTGCGCCGCGCTGCCGAGGACGAGCGCCTGCCCGCTGCCGATGTACACGTCCTGCTCGCCGTCGCTCTCGCCCACGGTGTTGACCGTGACGTACTGGCTCATCTGGTTGATCAGACCGTCGAGCTGGTCGAGGAGCTGATTGGGTGTCTGGCCCGGATCGGCGCCCGCCGCGCGCGCGATCTGCCCATTGACCGAGGCGATCTGGCTCGCGAGCGTGTTGATCTCCGTGACGTTGCTGCTGATTTGCGACTCGACCTGCGACTGCGCCTGCGAAACCTGCGAGCTGTACGACTGCAGCTGCTGCACGAGCGCTTGCGCGGAGCTCAGGACGGCCTGGCCGGACGCCGAGGAGGAGGGCGACGTCGAGAGCGTCTGCAGCGAGTTGGTGAAGCTCTGCAGCGTCGCCGTGAGGCCCGTGCTCGAGGCGCTCAACATATTGTCGATCTGGGCCGCCCACGTTCCGAGTGTGTTGAAGCTCGAATAGCTCGCCTGGGAGGCATTGACCTGCTGTGCGAGGAAGGCGTTGTAGGCGCGCGTGACGCTCGCCACGTCCACCCCGCTGCCGATGTAGCCGGAGGCGGTGCCCTGGCCGGGCTCCTCCGCGAAGTTGGCGGTCTCGACGTCGTACCCCGGGGTGGAGACGTTCGCGACGTTGTTGCTCGTCACGTCGAGCGCTTGCTGGAACGCGAGCAGGCCGGAGACGCTGGTGGAGAGTATGTCGGCCATGGCTCAACGTCCTACAGGGTACGCGTCTCGACGCTCATCGGCTGGGCGTCGGCAAACTTGAGGGTGCCGACGGCGGTCGCGACCTGGCTCGCAAGCGCGCTCACCTTGCGAGCGTAGTCCGGGTCGGTCGCGTAGCCGCTCTGCTGCAGCGCCTGCGCGAACGCTGCGACGTTGCTGCCGGTATGAAGCGCCGTCGCGTAGCGCGGATCGTTCTGCAACAGCGCGACATAATCCTCGAAGCTCTCCGTGCGGCTCGAATAGGCCCGGAACGCAGCGGTCGTCGCTCGAGCCGTTCCGCCCTGGAACTCCTGCGTGGCGGTCGCGACGCTCGGTCCGGTCCAATCGCCGGACGCCTTGACGCCGAACAGATTGTGGCTGGAGCGCCCGCTCGCATCTCGAGGAACGCGGCGGCCCCAGTGCGTCTCGAGCGCCGCCTGCGCGACGAGACTCGTCGGATCGACTCCGAGCGTCGAGCCGGCCTGCTGCGCCTGCGGCCACACCTCGCGGATGAAGCTCGTTTGCTCCGTCTTGGAGGCCGCGGGCACTCCTTGAGATGGACTCGCCCCGGAGACGCCAGTCGCGCCTGCGCCAGTCGCACCGGCGCCGGTCGCGCCCGCGCCGGCACCGGCGTGCGCCGGCGTGGATCCCGAGGATGAGCCGGCGAGTCCCCGGCGCTGCAGCTGCCGCACGAGCATGTCAGCGAGCCCGAGCCCGTGCCCGCGCGTGAGCTCGAGGGACAGCTGATCGTCGAACATGCTCTGGTAGGTCTCTTCCTGATCGCTGCCGAAGATCGGATCGCGGCCGATCGCATCGCGCATGCTCTTGATCAGCATGCGCGCGAACAGGCTCTCGAATTGGCGTGCGACCTCGCGGATCGCCGCCGGGTCGTTGGCGTGCGCGGACTTCTTGAGCGACTCGAGGCCGGCGAAATCGCCGTAAGCGCGCACATCGGGAACGGGAGCCGTCATGTCTCAATCGCTCGTGCATCGGTCAGATGACGACGAGCTCCGCGCGCAGCGCGCCGGCCTGCTGCAGCGCCTCGAGGATCGCGACCAGGTCCCCGGGGGCGGCGCCGACCTGGTTCACGGCGCGCACGATCTCATCGAGATTCACGCCCGCCTGGAAGACGAACATGTGCGCATCCGCCTGCTTCACATCGATCGTGCTGCGCGGGGTGACGACGGTCTGGCCCTGCGACAACGGATTCGGCTGACTCACGTCCTGGCGCTCCGTGATGGTGACGGAGAGCGATCCGTGCGCGACGGCGGCGGCCATCACGCGCACCTGCGAGCTGATGACGACGGTGCCGGTGCGGGAGTTGATGATGACGCGTGCGGCGGCGACGCCCGGGTCCACCTCGATCGCCTCGAGCGTCGCGACATAGGCGATGCGCTGACCCGGGTTGACCGGCGCGGCGACGCGAATCGAGACGGCATCGAGCGCCTCCGCGGTGCCCGTCCCGAGCACCTTGTTGATCCCCGCGGCGACGCGTGCCGCGGTCGTGAAGTCGGGGGTGTTGAGATTCAACACCAGGTGCGGGTCGCTCGCGAAATGCATCGGCACCTCGCGCTCGACCGTCGCGCCGTTCGGTATGCGGCCGCTGCTCGGCACGTTGAGCGTGATCTTCGAGCCGTCCTTGCCGTTCACGCCGAAGCCGCTGACGAGCACGCTGCCCTGTGCGACCGCGTAGATCTGACCGTCCGCGCCGCGCAGCGAGGTCATGAGCAGCTCGCCACCGCGCAGGCTCGCGGCATCACCAATCGAGGCGACTGTCACATCGATCGTCTGGCCGGGCTTCGAGAACGCCGGCAGCTCCGCCGTGACGGTGACTGCGGCGACGTTGTTCACCATCGGGTTGGTGTTCGGGGGAATCGTGACGCCGAACTGCAGCAGCAGGTTCTCGATGCTCTGCAGCGTGAAAGGCGTCATGGTCGTCTGGTCGCCCGTGCCGTTGAGACCGACGACCAGCCCGTAGCCGACGAGCTGGTTCGAGCGCACGCCGCCGACGCTTGCAATGTCCTTGATGCGCTCGGCGCGCGCCGGAGCGATGGCGCACAGCGCAAGCGCGCACAGCGCCGCCGCGCTCACGGCGCTCGTGAGTCCACCGCGCAGGAGAGCGGCCGTGCGTTTGCGACCTGCGAGCCCTGGACGCGAGTGAAGGATGGTCATCAGAAGGGCGCCCAGGGTGAGTTGAAGAAGCGCGTGAGCCAGCTCATGGCATTGGCGTCGTTGATCGCGCCCTTGCCGCTGTAGCTGATGTGCGCGTTCGCGACGCGGTACGAGGGCACCGAATCGTCGGAGGCGAGATCGATCGGTCGAATGACACCGGTCAAGCGAATGTACTCCTGGCCCTGGTTGAGGCCGATCTGCTTCTGTCCGGAGACGAGCAGGTAGCCGTTCGGCAGCACCTTGATCACCGTGACGGCGAGGTAGCCGGTCAGGCTGTTGCTCTGGGCGCTGTCGCCCTCGCCCGTGAACTTGGTCGAATTGTCGATGCTGTTGTTGAGGATCGGCGTGCCGTGGAACGTCACCGCCTTGCCGAGCAGCGTGGGTCCCGGAAGCGTGTCGGTCGTCGCCTTGTTCGTATCGGTCGTGGCGGACTTCTGCGCCGCCGTCTGCTCCTCGAGCATGATCGTGACGATGTCGCCCACGTGGCGGGCGATCGGGTTCGAGGCGAGCTCGAGCTCATGGTCCGCGCGATAGATCGCCCCTTCGGTCGGCGGCGCCGGCTTCTCCTGAGTCCAGGCGAGCCCGTCATCCTGCTTGGACGGATGGGAGGTGCGGCAGGCACTGACGCCCGCGAGCGCGAGGCCCGCGCAGAGGATCGTTTTCAGCTTCTGCATGGATGCGCGCTTACATGTTCTGCGTGCCGTACGACAGCATCTGGTCGGTGGTCTCGACCGCGCGAGAATCCATCTCGTACGCTTCCTGCGTCTGGATCATGTTGACGAGCTCCTCGACCACATCGACGTTCGACCCCTCGACCGATCCTTGAATGAGCGTGCCGAGGCCGCTCAGGCCGGGTGTGCCGATCGTCGGAGGACCGCTCGATGCGGTCTCGACCGACAGATTTCCGCCGACGTCCTGCAAGCCCGCGGGGTTGATGAAGTTCGCGAGCTGCAGGGTGCCGACCGTCGTCGGCGTCGTCTGGTTGGCGAGCTGCACGGTCACCGTGCCGTCGGCGCCGATCGTGACGGACTGCGCGCCGGTCGGGATGGTGATGGCCGGCTGCACGGGATAACCGTTCGGGGTGACGAGCTGGCCTTGCGCGTTGAGCTGAAAGCTCCCGTCGCGCGTGTAGGCCATCGTGCCGCTCGGCTGCAGGATCTGGAAGAACCCGAGGCCCTGAACCGCCACATCGAGATTGTTGCCGGTGTTGTTGAGGTTTCCCTGCGTGTAGTTCTTCTCCGTGGAGACCACGCGCACGCCGGTGCCGACGTTGAGGCCCGACGGGGACATCGTCGTCTGGGACGTGTCCGCGCCCGCCTGCGAGAGATTCTGATAGAGCAGGTCGTCGAACACGGCCCGGCTCCCCTTGAATCCCGTCGTATTGACGTTGGCGAGATTGTTCGCCGTCACCGTCATCTGGGTCTGCTGTGCATCGAGGCCGGTCTTCGCGGCCCACAGGGCGGGTTCCATGTGTTTCCTCTCGGTGTGATTCCGGATGAGTGAGGCGCTGCCTCGATCAGCTCGACTGCAGCAGCTTCGAGGAGGAGGCGCTGTCGTCCTCCGCGGTGTGCAGGGACTTGATCTGCAGCTCGAATTGCCGCGCGAGCTCGATCATGTTGACGAGACAGCTCGGCAGGTTGACGTTGCTCGATTCGAGCACGCCGGAGGCGAGCGTCGTACCGGCATCCGCCGGGGGCGTCGAGCCGTCGCTCATGCGGTACAGGCCGTCGAGACCTTTCTGAACGGCTGCGGGCGGCGGATTGACGAGCTTGATGCGGCCCACCTTCGCGATCGAAAGCGGGGTCTGTCCCATGGGGACGATGGACACGGATCCGTCCGCGCCGATGGTCGTCGTCGCCGCCGGAGGAATCGTGATGGGACCGTCCTCGCCGATGACCTGATGGCCGGTCGCGGTCATCAGCAGACCGTTCGGGTCCACGTGCAAGTCGCCGGCTCGCGTGTACGCCTCGTTGCCGTTCGCGTCCTGCACGGCGATGAACCCCGACCCCTGCACGGCGACATCGAGCGGATTGCCGGTGGTGACCAGAACGCCGTTCGAGGTGTCCCAGCCCACCGAGCCGTTGGTCGCGTACGCGCGGGAGGGGTATCCGGGCCCGGTCACCGCGCGCGTCTGAAACGCGGTGAGATCCGCCTTGAAGCCCGAGGTGCTCGCGTTCGCGAGGTTGTAGCTGTTGGCGGCCTGCGCATCGAGCGTCTGCGTTGCGCCCGACATCGCGACGTAGATCAGCTTGTCCATGACTTACCTGCGCATCACCTGAGGTTGGGCCGGATTCGGCGCATCAGCCGTTCTGGTCGATCTGGATGATCGACTGGGTGACCTGATCCTCGGTCTGGATCATCTGCGCGTTGGCCTGGAACGCGCGCTCGGCCGTGATCATCTCGACGAGGGCGGAGGTGGTATCGACGTTCGACTGCTCGAGCGAGCCCGACGCGATCGTGCCGAATCCCGAGGCGCCCGCGACGCCGTTGACGGGGGGTCCGGATGCCTGCGTCGCAGACCAGTTCTGATTGCCGTCCTGCTGTAAGCCCTCCGTGTCGGCGAAATTGGCGAGCGCGACCTGGCCCAGGTTGACGGAGTTGCCGTTCGTGTACTGCGCCTGAACGACTCCGGTCTGACTGACGCTGATGCCGGTCAGCTGCCCGGTCGTGTAGCCATTCTGCTGCACGGCCGTGACACCAAAGCTGCCACCGTACTGGGTGACCTGGCTGAAGTTGAAGGCCATGTTCATGGCCGCGGCACCGGTCGCCGGCGTGTAGGTACCGAAATCGATCGTGCCGCCCGTTGCCGCGCCGCCGCCCGGATTGGTCGCGCCCGTGAGGCCGCCGCTCGAGTTGTAACTGAGCGTGGCGGGAGTGGTGTTGACCGCGTTGCCGTCGATGTACTCGTACACATCCCAGGTGCCGGGCGTCGCCGTGGCGGCGAAATAGAGCGTGGCGGTGTGTGCCGCACCTTCCGAGTCGTACACGCTGAGGGAAGTCGTGTTCGTATAGCTGTCGGGGTCCGTCGGGCTGAACGGCGCATCCGCCGGAGCCGTCGAGTCGGCCGGCAGGTTGGCGGTCAGCTGGACGGTCGTGGTGGCGTTCGGAGCGCTCTCGCTCGTCGTGAGCGTGAGGTCCTGGAGCGCCCCGGTGTTGAAGCTGCCGTTCGCGAGCGGCGGATAAGCCTGCACCACCTGCCCCTGATTGTTGACGACCTGATTGTCGGCGTTGAGCTGGAACTCACCGTCCTGCGTGTAGCTCAACGCGCCGTCGTCGCTGAGGATGAAGAAACCGTTGCCGTCGACCGCCATGTCGAGACTATTGCCCGTCGTCTCGATGTTGCCCTCGGTGAACTGCTCGGCGACTTCGGCGACCGCGACTCCGTTGCCGGACGCCGTGGCGCTCACGCCCGTCGGGCTCGAGGCGAACAGGCTGGAGAACTCGGTCGTCGAGCTCTTGAACCCTATGGTGGAGGCGTTCGCGAGATTGTTCGATGTGACCGAGAGGTCCTCATTGGCGGCATTGAGGCCGGTCAGAGCGATATTGAAAGACATGGACGGATCTCTCCTCGGAGAAGTGGTTCGTGATGCCGCGCGCGTGCGGCGCGTAGGCGGAACATGCTCGCGGTGCCGCGGCTAGAGGACACTGACGACGGAGCTCAGCGGCACCGTGCCGTTGCTCGTGTTCACATCGAGCGCCTGGGTGGTCGGGTCGATCGTGACGCTCTGCACCTGGCTCTCGATGAGCGGGCTCACCGTCTGGCTCGAACCGGCGACGTCCGCTGCGACGTTGACGGTGTACGTGCCGGCAGGCGCCGCGCTTCCCGAGCTGGTCGTGCCGTTCCAGCTGAACGAGGTGAGGCCGGACGATTGCGGAGTCACCTGGAAGGAGCTCACGGTCTGGCCGGCCGAGTTCGCGATGCTGACCGTGAGGTTGGTCGCACCCGTCGGCGCCGTTACCGCGCCGTTCACCGTGCCTCCCGCGGCGATGGTCGCGGTGGTCGAGGGCGCGAGCACGTCCTGGCCCAGGAGCATCGCGCCGCTCGACAGCTGCTGCGCCTGGAGCGACGATTGCATGCCTTGCAGGCTCGATACCTCGCTCAGTCCCTCGATCTGCGAGAGAAACTCGCTCGGGTCGGTCGGGTTGAGCGGATCCTGATTCTGCAGCTGGGTCGTGATGAGCTGCAGGAACTGCGCCTCGCTGATCTGCATGTTCGTGGGGACGGCGCTCGATGAGGCCGCGCTCGTGCTGCTCGCGCCGAGTGGATTCACCGTATTGGTGGTCATGACTTTCCTGTGGGTAGGGGGAGGGGGGGCCGGCGTCGCGTCCTAAGGAGTGGCATCCTCAGGACTGACCGAGCTTCAGCGTGTCGAGCATCAGATCCTTCGACGTGTTCATGATCTCGACGTTGTCCTGATAGGAGCGCGAGGCGGAGATCATGTCGGTCATCTCCTCGATGATGTTGACGTTCGGCGAATAGACGTTTCCCTGCGCATCCGCGAGCGGGTTACCGGGATCGTGCGTCACGGTCGGCGGAGCATTGCTCTCGACGATTCCGCCGACACGCACTGCGGCGCCGGAGGCGGCGTCCGGGTCCGTGCTGAATGAGGCCAAGGCGTCGCGGACGGCCTGGAACACGGGATGCCGGGCCTTGTAGACGGTCGCGGGATCGCTACTCGAGCTCTCGGCGTTGGCGAGGTTGCTCGCGATGGTATTGAGGCGCACCGACTCCGCGGAGAGTCCCGAGCCTGCGATATCGAATATCTTGAACGAGGACATGATGGAGTGCTCCGGTGCCGCTACGAGCCCGTGATCGCGGTCATGAGACTGCGCAGGCTCGAGGAGATGAAGGTGAGCGTCGCCTGATAGCGGACGGTATTCTCGGCGAAGGCCGCCTGCTCGAGGTTCGAGTCCACCGTGTTGCCATCGAGGGACGGCGCGAGCGGCACACGGTACTTGAGCTCGGGGGATCCCTCGGCCGTCGCATCGGCGCCGATGTGGCGCGGATCCGTCGTCGCGAGTGTGACCGGGGCATCCGCTTGACCACTCGCTCCGGTCTCGCCGGTCGCCGCGGCGAGTGCGGTCTGGAAGTCGATGTCACGCGCCTTGTAGTTCGGCGTGTCGACGTTCGCCAGATTGTCGGCGAGCACCTCCATGCGGCGCGATTGCAGCTTCAGAGCCGCCGGGTGAATGCCGAGATAGGTATCGAGGTCGAGGGCCATTGCATCAGTCCGTCATTGCGTCCGTTCGTCAAAAGAACGACTCGTCCGCCCCGGGAACAGCAATACGCATGCCAAGCCGGCGAAGCGCGCTCGCGGCGCGCGCCGAGGTTTTGCGCGCGTGATTGAGTTCCGGCAAGGCGGCAACGCTTTGCCGCTCGCGGCGGGAACGCGGCGGACGCACCGCCCGTGCGGCGCTTCTCAAACGACGAGCCGCCTGCGCCAGGCTCCTCGAACGAGGGGCCGATCTGGCGTGCAACTTGCAGCCACACCCGCGAGGAGAACGAACATGACGGGAAATCGACGCGCCATCCGGCAGGTTTGCGCTCGGCGGATCACGCTCGCCGCCGCGTGCGCCGTGCTCGGCGCCGCCGGTCTCGGGGCTCGGGCCAAGGCGAGTGAGGCTCGAATCGAGCCGCTCGGGGCGATTCGCGCCGCGGCGGTATCGTACATTCGCGCGCAGCTGCCTGCCGGACTCGACGTGACGGAGGTGGTCGCGGGCGAGCTCGACAATCGGCTGCGGCTCGCCCGGTGCGCGACGGCGCCGCGCGTGCAATCGGCCGCGAGCTCCGTCATCCTGGCGCGCTCGACCGTCGGTGTCAGCTGCCCGGGCCCGGTGCGCTGGACGGTGTATGTGCCGGTCACGGTGGTGAGACGCGTGCCGGTCCTCGTCCTGCGGCACGCCGTGGCGCGCGACGCGCGTCTCACGGCGAACGATGTGACGATCGAGATGCGCACCGTCACGACCACCACGGCGGCATTTCTCGGCAGCGCCGCAGAGCTCGATGGGCGCAGTGTCGAGCGGACGCTTCCCGCGGGCACCTCCCTCACGGTCGATATGTTCAAGCCGGACGTCGTCGTGCGACGCGGTCAGGACGTGACGCTCGTCGTTCAAGCCGCGGGCGTCGAGGTGCGGGCAGCGGGCCGCGCGCTGCAGGACGCCGTTGCCGGAGGTAGACTCAAGGTCGTGAATGTGAGCTCCGAGAAAGTCATCGAAGGGGTCGCCGAGTCGGCCGACACCGTTCGAGTGGCGGATTGAGGCGCATGGACGCTTCAGTGTGCCGGCAGCGCCTGGCCGCCATCCTCGCGGAGGAAGTGGCCGCGCTCGATGAGCTCGGCGCCTTTCTCGAGCGCGAGCATGGACACTTGACGGCGAAGGACGTGGCGGCGCTCGAAACCGCCATCCGCGAGCGCCAGCGCACCGTCGCTCGCGTCGTGCGGGCGGACGAGGAGCGGGCGGCCTTGTGCCGGCAGGTCGGACAGCCGGGCGATGCGCCGGGAATCGAGCGGGTCCTCAAGTGGTGCGACGCCGATGGCGTCCTGGCCGCCGAGTGGATGCGATGCCGCGCCGCCGCGGCGCAGTGCCGTGCGCTCAACGACCGCAACAGCGCCCTCGCGGGCGCCCGCTTGCGACACGTTCAGGCCCGGCTCGCGCTGTTGTTCAGCGGCCGGGGCGAGACGGTCGGGTACGGGAAAGGGGGCGCCTACGCGCTCGGGACCGTCGGACGGGTGGTGAAGGTCGAAGCGTGAGACCGGCCCCGCCCAGCCGAGGCGCGCATCGTCAAGCAAGTATGTCACCTGCGGGGCTAAAGTCGCTCAGGGACTTGCCGATACAGAGGTTGCAGAGATCCGAGGAGAGCTCGAGTGTCCAATGAAATCAGCAGCGTGGACGGCGGTGGACCCGCCGCGGTCGGCACCGGCCCGGCAGCACAGCGCGCGCCGGCGACGAGCGAGCCCACCTCGAGCGCTGGCAATGCCGAGAGCGTCCATATCACCGGCACGGCAAGTCAGCTGGCCGACCTCGAGCAGGTGATCCAGGGGCTGCCGGCCGTCGATCCGACGCGCGTTGCCGCCGTGACGAGCTCCCTCGAGCAGGGCACCTACACCATCTCGTCGCAGAACATTGCCGACCACCTGATCCAGCTCGAGCGCGCGTTCGGGCCGGCGGGGCAGCAGGGTTAAGACTCGCTGACCGCGCGTTCGCCGCCTGCGCGGCGCCCGCCTGACGCTCACCCCAATGCGGCGCTCACCTCAGTGTGGCGCTCACCTCAGTGTGGCGCTCACCTCAGTGTGGCGCTCACCTCAGTGTGGCGCTCACCTCAGTGTGGCGCTCACCCCAGTGCTTCCTGTAGCTCCGCGAGCTCCTGGGCCGACTCCATCGCGAGCGCCTCGCAGGCCGCGCGATCGAGCTTGAGCCTCGCGACCGGGCGCACGCTGTTCAGCCGGGCATCGAGCAGCTCGGGCTGATCGCGGTACACGGCGATCAGCGTTGCGGTGACGAGCACATCGCTCAATGACACGTTCCCGCGGGGCTCGCGCGCAAAATCCTCCGACTCGCGCACCGCCTGCACGATCTCATCGGCGATCCCCCAGTGCTCGAGCAGCGCGCAGGCAATCGGGAGATGCCAGTCGCGCTCGATCGCCTGATAGGTCGCCACGTCGGCGAACAGCCCCGGGTGCCGGCTCGCGCGGGTGAGGATGTAGAGTCGGCCGATGCCGTGCAGAACGCCCGCGAGCAGCGCCGTATCCGGGTTCGAGCACGCGTAGCGGCGCGCGATGACATAAGAGAGGCTCGCGATGAGTACGCTGCGCTGCCACAGCAGGTCGAGCGGCTTCTCGAGCCCACGCAGCGTTTCGGACCGGCGCAGCTGTTGCACCGCGAAGGCGATCGTCGTGCTGCGCACGACGTTGAGGCCGACACGCAAGATGGCCGCGCGCAGGTCGGCGATCGGCTTGCCGCTCGGATTGAGCGCCGCGGAGTTGGCCATCCGCAGAAGCCGTGCCGCAATCACGGGCTCGGCGCTCACGATTCGCGCCACCTTGTCGGTCGAGACGTTCTCGTCCGCGAGCGCCTGGCGCACGCGCGCCGCGATCTCCGGAAATCCAGGCAAGTCCACCTCTGCGCTCGAGAGCTCGGTCGCGAGCGCGCGCACGAACAGGAACGCGTCCTGCGCGCCCGGCGGGTTCAGTAGGGACTCCGCAACGGCATTCATGTCGGTCGATCCCGGAGGCGACGGACTTCAGTGACCGAGCGCCTGCTGCATCGCGAGCACCTCATCGGCCGACTCGCTGATGAGCTTCCGATAGGCGTCGAGATCGAGCTTCATGCGCCTGCAGGCGGCGACGCCCTGCATGTTGAGCTCGATGATCTCCGGCTGACCCTGGTAGGCGACGATCAGGTAGGCGACGGCCAGGACATCGGTGAGGTCGGCCGAGCCGTCGTGCTCGCGCTCGTAGTCCTCGAACTCGCCCACGGCGGCCACGACCTCCTCGGAGATCTCCCAGTTCTCGAGCAACGCCTTCGCAATGGCCGCGTGCCAGTCGCGCACGATCGCGTGGTAGGCGGTCTCGTCGCAGAGCAGCTCCCGATGCTGGTTGGCGCGCGCGAGAATGTACAATTCCCCAACGCCGTGCAGCAGTCCCGCGAGAAGCGCGGTGTCGGGATTGACGTTCGAGAGCCTCCGCGCCACGACGTGCGACATCGCGGCCACGGCCGCGCTGCGGTGCCAGAGTGCATCGAGCGGCTCCTCCAGCCCCTTCAGCGCACTCACCTTCTTCAGCTGCGACATCGCGAACGCAATGGCGGCGCTGCGCACCATGTTGAATCCCATGCGGGCGACGGCCGTGCGCAGATCCCGGACAGCCTTGCCGCTGAAGTTGAGCGCCGCCGAGTTGGCGATCTGCAGGAGCCGGCCGGCCAGGGCGGGCTCCGAGCCCACCACCAGCACGATCTTCTCGGGCGTGACGTTGTCATCGGCGAGGACCTTGCGCACGCGCATGGCGATGTCCGGAAAGCTCGGCAGATCCACCTTGCCGCTCGAGAGCTCCGCGGCGAGCGATTGCACGAACGCGAACGCATGCGCGTCGCTCGGTCCCGAGGACGGATCGGCTTGCGTAGTCATTTCACCTCCACCATTGCAATCTCGTACACGGCGGTCGCCATCTGCTCGAGCGGCACGACGTGCTCCGCGGCGCCGAGTGAGACCGCCTCGCCCGGCATGCCCCAGACGACGCTGGTCGCCTCGTCCTGCGCGAGCGTGCGGCCGCCGGCCTCACGCATCTCGAGCAGGCCGCGCGCGCCATCCTTCCCCATCCCGGTGAGCAGCAATCCAACGGCATTGCGGCCGGCGTTTTGCGCGACGGAGCGAAACAGCACATCGACCGAGGGCTTGTGGCGATTGACGGGCGCTCCGTCATCGAGTCTGCAAACATAGCGGGCGCCGTCGCGTGCGAGCCGCAGATGCCGGTCGCCCGGTGCGAGGTAGGCGTGTCCGGCCCGGATCTGCTGGCCATCCTCCGCCTCGCACACCCGCAGCGGGCAGCAGTCGTTCAGGCGCCGCGCGAACGGCGTGCTGAAGGCCTTGGGGATGTGCTGCGCGATCAGAACGCCCGCGCTGTCCGGCGGCAACCCCATGAGCACTTCCTTGATCGCCTCGGTTCCGCCGGTCGAGGCGCCGATGGCGATCACACGGTCGGTCGTCGGGAGCGCCGGACCGACGCCCGCCCGGCGGGGCCGCGCGGCCGAGACGATGCGCCGCGAGTCGAGGGCGCGCACGCTTGCGCTCGCCGCCGCTTTGACCTTCTCGATGAGCTCGCCCCCGTAGTGTGCGAGTGTCGCGGCCACGTCGGTGCGCGGCTTCGGCAAGTAATCGACCGCGCCCAGGGCGAGCGCATCGAGCGTCACTTCGGCACCGTGCTCGGTGAGCGAGGAGACCATCACGACCGGCATGGGGCGCAGGCGCATCAGATTCCTGAGGAACGTGAGGCCGTCCATCTTCGGCATCTCGACATCGAGCGTCAGCACATCGGGATTCAATTGCTTGATCTTTTCCCGGGCGATATGCGCATCGGGGGCGGTGCCCACGACCTCGATGCCGGCGTCACGCGCGAGCATCTCGCTCAGCAGCTGGCGCACGAGCGCCGAATCATCCACGACGAGCACGCGGATGCGCCGCGTGAACTCGCGGTCCTCGGCGGGAGATGCGGGAGCGCCCATGCCCACTCACTCCTTCAGGCGGTCGAACAGCTCGATCGAGCCGCCGTCGCGGTGCTTCTCGAGGCTCGCGAGATAGATCTGCTCGCGGTCGGCGATGCTGCGGTTCTCGATGGTGCGCAGCCGCCGCACGCGGACACGTCCGGCGGCAGGGAAATAGATGATCTTGCGCGGCTGAGAGCCCCCGAGATCCTCGGCCGTGATCCTATACCCCTCGATCCGGATGAAGCTGCGGATGAAGTCGATGTTCCGCGCGCCCACGTCCGTGAGCGATGTGAGTACGCGCCCGCCGCCGAATAGCTTGAACTCCAGGCGGTTGCGCGCCGCACCGAGCTTCAGCAGGTCGTTGATCAGGCTCTCCATGGCGTATGAGCCGTAACGCGTCGCGAGTCGCACGGCTGGATCGAGCCAGGCGCGCGCGCCCGGCGCGTCCTCCGGCAGCATGAAGTGGTTCATCCCGCCCACACGGCGCTCCGGATCGCGGACGCAGGCCGAGATACACGACCCGAGCACCGTCGTGATCGCCTCGTCATGGCATGTGACATAGTATTCACCGGCGAGGATCTTCGCGGTCCAGCGACCGGTGTCGGGCTCCCAGAAGCGCTGCAAATGCTCGAAGCCCCGCAATGCGGGGGGCAGCTCGCCCCTCAGCGTGCCGGGGAGGATCGACGGCATCTCAATTGCGCCTGTAGATCGTTCTGCCGACGAGACTGTAGTCCGCCGAGACCTGAAACAGGCTCTCGGAGTGGCCGAGGAGCAGTCTGTCCCCAGGGCGCTGCAGCGCGGCGATGCGGGTGAATACCTCGCGCTGGGTCTCCTTGTCGAAGTAGATCACCGTGTTCCTGCAGAAAATGACATCCAGAGGTCCCTGCATCGGCCATTTGTCCATGAGGTTGAGCTGCCTGAAGGTGACGAGCGCCGCGAGCTCCGGCGCGACCCGGTAGCTCGGCTCCGGCGCTTCGCGCTGCTCGGTGAAGAACCGCGCCAGCAGCTCCGGGGCGATGCCGCGGACGCGCTCCAGGGCATAGGTCCCGGTGCGCGCCCGGGCCAGCACATCGGAATCCACATCCGTCGCGAGGATGCGAACGTCCCAGCCGGCCAAGTCCGGGAGAGCCTGCATCACCGAGAGCGCGATGGAGTAGGGCTCCTCGCCCGTCGAGCAGCCGGCGGACCAGATGCGCAGCCGCCGGGGCGCGTGCGGATCGCCGGCGAGCGGCCCGAGCACCTCCTCGCGCAGATAGTCGAAGTGGTGACGCTCGCGGAAGAAAGAGGTGAGGTTCGTGGTGATCGCGTTCGTGAAGTGAACGAGCTCCCGCGGGTCGGCGGCGAGCACCGCGCGGTAGTCGCGAAAGCTCTTCAGATCGAGTGCGCGCAGTCTCCGCGACAGCCGACCGTAGACGAGCTCCCGCTTCTGGTCCGATAGATTGATTCCCGTCAATGCTTTCACCAGGCGGCGTAGAGCCTCGAAGTCCTCGTTGCCGAACGAGAATTCGCGCAGACGCTGCAAGCGCAGGTCCATGGCTTACTCGAACAGCTCGACGCTGCCCTCGCTCGCGGCAGGCTTGCACGGGATCTCGTACGTGCAGCGCGTGCCGGTCGTGCCGGTGAGGCTGCCATGCACGCGCTCGAGGCGCTGCATCAGCCGGTCGTGAAACTGCAAACTCTCGATGCACAGAGCGATGTCGCGCTCGAGCGCCTGGCAGGCCTGCGCGGCATTGCCGAGCGGTGCACCGTCGATACGCTGCGCGTCGATGGAGCGCGCGCACCTCGCGAGCGACAACGCCATGCGCTCGAGCGCGCCGGCGAGCACGTCCACGGGCGCGAGCGACTCGCGCATGGCGAGCGCGAGCAGGTGCGTGGCGGCCTCGAGGGCCGCGGCACGCTCTTCACCTGCTCGGGCCTTGCGGCTCATGGTGTGTGAGGCGGCGAGAACTCGGCGCGCGCGCGGGTCGAGCGTCCTCAGCCGTGCTTGGACTTGAAGATGCGCACTTGCTCGTTGAACTTGTCCGCAATCTGCTCGAGCTGGGAGACGGCGTCGTTGTGCTTGGCAACCCGCAGCCCTTCGGGCAAGCGGTTCTGCCTGGCTTCGAACTCGATGCACTTGAGGTACACGGTCACATCCCCGTTGTACTGCTGCAGCGTCTGCATCGCGGCGACCATCTCTTGCTCGCTGGCGGTGGTCCCGTTGGGAATCTTGCTCGGCGGTGGCGGCAGCAGGCAGTCCGCGGCCGCCGGCCGGGCGGCCACGAGCCCCGCGAGGAGAACGAGGGCGCAGGCGTTCGAGGCGCTGCGGTGAAAACGCGGGGCAAGACACGACTTATTTCGGATGACCATCTGATTTCCCGGAGTCAGTAGCTTTCCCTCGACCTCAATGCCGCTCGCCCGGTGCGAACCGGTGAGCGCATATTCAGGGGTCAGATTGGGAATCGGCCGCGGACGGCGACTCTTGAGGTGCCGGCGCTCGCGCGGCGCGCCATTGTGACCCCCGTCACGATCGCGAGCCTGCGATCAGCTCAGCACCTTCGCGACCGTCGCGAGCAGCCGGTCGGGATTGAACGGCTTGACGAGCCAGCCCGTGGCGCCCGCGGCCTTGCCTTCGAGCTTTCGTTCCGTCGTCGCCTCGGTCGTCAGGATGAGGAGTGGCACGCCGCGGTAGCCGGGGAGACTGCGCAGGTGCCGCACGAGCGTGAGCCCATCCATCACCGGCATGTTCACGTCGGTGATGATCAGATCGAACCTCTCCCGCTCGGCGATCGCCAGCGCCTCGCGCCCGTCCGCGGCCTGCAGGACCTCGTGGCCGGCACCGGTGAGCGTGATGCCCACCATCTGCCGCATGGCGGCCGAGTCGTCTACGGCTAGTATGCGAGCCATCGTCAGTTCTCCTAAAACTCCTGCCAATCCGAGTCCGTGTCGTTCGAAGACGATTCCGCCGCTGCGCGTGCGGCCGCGCCGGCGGCTCCTGCGGTCCTTGCGGTCTTGGCCGCGCGCGCATCCCGCCAGGGGCGGTTCCCCGCGCGGCGCTCGCCTGACGATGCCGCCGCGCTCCTGGGCGCCGCGCCCGCCGCCGCACCGGCGGGGCGGTGTGATTTGAGAGGGGCCGCCGAGGTGGTGGGCTCGGCCAGCGTGTGCGCGAGCTCGTAGCGCCCCATCATGGCGTTCAGATCCCCCGCCTGCTGGGCCATCGCCTGCGAGGCGGCCGTCGCCTCCTCGACCAGCGCCGCATTCTGCTGCGTGAGCTCGTCCATCTGCATCACCGCACGGTTGACCTGCTCGATGCCGGAGGACTGCTCGCGCGAGGCGGCCGCGATCTCCGCGACGATATCCGAGACCTTCTTCACCGCGGCCACGATTTGCTCGAGGGTCTGGCCGGACTGCGTGACGAGCAGCGAGCCGTCCTGCACCTTCTTGACCGAATCCTGGATGAGCTCCTTGATCTCCTTGGCGGCCGTCGCCGAGCGCCCGGCGAGATTCCTCACCTCGCTCGCGACGACCGCGAAACCGCGGCCCTGCTCGCCGGCCCGCGCGGCCTCCACCGCCGCATTGAGAGCGAGCAGATTCGTCTGGAACGCGATCTCATCGATCACTCCGATGATGTCGGCGATCTTCTTGGAGGCGTCGTTGATGTCGGTCATCGCGTGCATCGCCCGCGTCACCACCGTGCCGCCCTTCTCCGCTTGCTCGCGCGCGGCGATGGCGAGCTGGTTCGCCTGGCCGGCGTTGTCCGCGTTCTGCTTGACGGTCGACGTCATCTCCTCCATCGACGAGGCCGTCTCCTCGAGCGAGGAGGACTGCTCCTCGGTACGCTGCGAGAGGTTGGCATTGCCCTGGGAGATTTCCTCCGCACCGCGATACACCTCGGCCGCGGCCTGCTTCACCTTGGCGACGATCTCCGCCATGTTGTCGGCGAGCTGATTGACCGCCCGCGCGAGGCCCGCGAAGAACCCGGCCTTGCTTTCGAGGGAGATGCGCTGCTTGAGATCGCCGTTCAGCACGGCGTTCAGCATGCCTTGCATCTCGTTCTCGACGGCCACCTCCGGCGTGCGGTCGGTCCACTCCACCACGGTTCCGATACGCTCACCATCGTGGCCGATGACCGGATTTGCGACCGTGCGGAAGGTGCACGCGCCGAGCACCCGCTCCTCGACGTCACTGCCCGTGAGCACATCGAGCGCGCGCCGCTGCTGAGCGGGCTCGGCGCTCAACGCATCGAGCGAGGCGCCGAGCAGCTCCCGCGCCTCGAAGCCCGGCAGACTCTTGCGGATCTGCGCCTGGGTTCGCGCGAAGGTCGCCTCGGCGGTCTCGTTGACGTAGATGATCTTGTGCGACGCATCCGCCACGACGACGCTGGTGGAAACCTTGTCGAGCGCCTGGCGAATGCGCGCGTTCTCGGCGGCCTGGGCGCGCTCGGACTCGATCTGCTGACGCAGCTTGGTCTGCATCTCATCGAGCGCGCGCAGCACCTGTCCGGCCTCATCGGCGCTCTCGGCCTCGATCCGGTTGTGGTAGTGACCCGCGGCGATCGCCCCGAACACGCGCACGGCGTGCGCCATCGGTCGCGCGAGCGCACGGGTGATGAGCCAGCTCAGGGCGAGTGCGAGCGCCAGCACGGCCGCGACGATGGCGACGGTCACATCGCGCGTGCTCGCGGCGCTCGAGGCACGCTTCTCGAGCGCGGTCTTCATCGACGCATAGCTCACGGCGGACAGATCCTGCAGCGCGCGCACGGCCGGAACCGAGGCGTCGAACACCTGCGAGGCCGTCACGTCCATCTTCTGCGCGTTCACGAGCTTCGTATTGACCGTGTCATGGAAGAGCCCGAACTCGCGCTGCACCGACTCAAGCGTCGGGAGCACCGCGGCTTTCGCCTCCTCGGAGCTCCACTGCAGCTCGGATGCGAGCATGCTCAGGTCCCGTGCCACCTCGCCGCTGTAGATCTGGATGGCGATGCGGTCGTCTCCCCCGAGATAGCCCTTCACCGCGGCGCCGATCGCGTGCTCGTTGAGCCTGTTCATCGCGATGAGCGCATCGCCCGCTCGTCGGGTCGCCGCGCCGATCAACGCCGCGGTGACGGTGTCGGGGTCGCGCGCGAGACCGGAGTTCATGGCCACGGTGTCGACCAAATCGTTGATCTGATCGATGAGCGTGTCGTGGCGCCTGAGGTTGTCCTCCGGGGTCGACTTCTCGAGCTGCGCCTTCAATGCGGACCAGCCCGACTTGACCGCGCGCCATTGCTCGGTCGATTTGAATCGCGCGCCGAGCTCGGCGTCGATCGCGTCCACGTCCGCGAGCTGCTTGTCGATCTGTGCCTCGGTCGCGAACATCTCGTCCTTGCGGCTCGCATCGCCCGTGAGGACCGCGTGGGAGCGGCTGCGATGGCTCGCGATCAGGGCGAGCGCGGAGCCGAGGGACTGCAGATAGCGCGCGCCATCGAGCTCGCTGCGCGCGCTCCTCACGACGCCGTCCGTCTCGTTGAGGTAGAAGCACGCGAGCAGCGCGCTGGGCACCGCCATCGCGACGATGAGGACGGCGAGCTTTTGCCACAACCGCAAACGATCGAGAATTCTCATGACATCTCCACTACCCGTACGGCGCCGCGGCCGCTCTCTCGGCCGCTCGGTCCGCTGAGGCCTCGAGCCCCGAGAGCTCCGCGCCGATCAACCGATCGATGTCGAGCAGCACCACCATGCGCTCGGCGATGGTCACGAGCCCACGGATGTAGCTCGTCGCGGCGGAGGAGCCGATCTCGGGGGGCGGGCGCACCTCGCTCGACTTCACGTCCACCACATCCGAGACCCCATCGACCACGACGCCGAAGTCGCGCCGGGCGGTCCCGGAGACGATCGAGAGCACGATGATGACGGTGACGGCGGTGTACTCGACGCGCTCGAGATCGAGGCGGGTGCGCAGGTCCACGATCGGCACGATCGCGCCGCGCAAGTTCAATACGCCGAGGACATGCTGCGGGGCGCGCGGAATCTTGGTGACCGCAGACCAGCCGCGGATCTCCTGCACGCGCAGGATGTCGACACCGTAGGTTTCCCCGCCGAGCACGAACGTGAGCACCTGGCGCGAGGCGGACTCGGCCTCCGCGCTCGGGCGTGCGGTGGCGGAGCTCGGGCCCGCCGTCTCCGGCTCAAGCATGGGCTGCACCTCCCTGGTCGTGCGTCTTCATGGGAATCAGGCCGCCGCGCGCAGTCGGGTCATGCGGATCAGTCCCGGCAGATCGAGGATCAGCGCGACCGAGCCGTCGCCGAGGATGGTCGCTCCGGAGACTCCCGCGACGTGCCCGTAATTGGCGTCGAGCGATTTGATGACCACCTGTTGCTGTCCGAGGAGATCATCGACGAACAATCCGACGCGCTCTCCCTCGCCCTCGACCACCACGACGAGCCCCTCGTGCAGCTCGCGCACGCGCGGCTCGACGCCGAACAGCTGGTGCAGACGGATCACCGGCAGGTAATGACCGCGGAACGTGAACACCTCACTCTGGCCGCTCAGCCGGTTGACGCTCCCGGCCTTGAGCTGCAGCGATTCGACGATCGAGGTGAGCGGGACGATATAGGTCTCGCGGCCCACCGCGACCGACTGTCCGTCGACGATCGCGAGCGTCAGCGGCAGGGTGATGACGAAGCGCGAGCCGCGCCCGCGCGCGGTGCTCACCTCGATCTTGCCGCCGAGCTCCTTGATGTTGCGGCGGACAACGTCCATGCCGACGCCGCGTCCCGAGATGTCGGTCGTCTGATCCGCGGTGGAGAACCCGGGCAGGAAGATGAGCTCGAGCGCCTGCTCGTCGGTCAATGTATCGGAGGCGCCGACCAGGCCGCGCTCGCGCGCCTTGGCGAGGATCCGGTCGCGGTCGAGACCGGCGCCGTCGTCGCTCACCTCGACGGCGATGTTGCCGCCGCGATGGCAGGCGTCGAGGTGGATGGTGCCGGCCGCCGGCTTGCCGGCCGCGACGCGCGCGGCAGGCCGCTCGATACCATGGTCGATGCTGTTGCGCACCAGATGCACGAGGGGATCGCCGATCTTCTCGAGCACGGTCTTGTCGAGCTCGGTGTGCTCGCCGGTTACCCGCAGCACGACCTGCTTCTCGAGCCGTTGCGCGAGATCGCGCACCATGCGCGGAAAGCGACTGAAGACGAAGCTGATCGGCAGCATGCGCACGCGCATGACGCTCTCTTGCAGCTCGCGCATGTTGCGCTCGAGCTGCCCGAGCCCCGAGCGCAGCGGTTCGGCGGCCGGTCCGTCGAGGTTGCACCCGAGCTGGCTCAGCATCGCCTGGGTGATGACGAGCTCGCCGACGGCATTCATGAGCTCGTCGATCTTTTCGACGCTGACGCGAATCGAGCCCGAGTCGCCGAAGCCCCCGAGGCTCGGCGCTTCGCCGCGCGTGCGCTCCAGCGTGTGCGGCGGTTCCGCTGCGGGCACGGCGCCGTCCGTGCGTTTCGGTTCCGCGACGCTCGTGATCGGCGGCGGCGCCGCCGAGGGGCCGCTCGATGAGCTCACGCCCTCGGGGCAGCGGATGTCCAGGTCGCATTCGCCCACCGCCCAGTCGAACACGTCCCGGATCGCCTCTTCGGTGGTCTCGCCGGTGAGCTCCATCGACCAGGCAAGGTGGCAGGCCTGGGGATCCAGCTCGGCGAGCGTCGGCAGCTGCGAGACGTCGGTCCTCACGTCGAGCTGCCCGAGCGCCGCGAGCTCGCGCAGCATGCGCAGCGGATCGTTGCCGCGTGCGAAGAATTGCGGGTAGGGCCGGAAGCTGATCTGCCAGCGCATCGGAGCGGCACCGTGCGCGGGCCGCGCGGACTGCTCGGGCGGCTGCGAGGCGGCAGGCGCCGCGCTCTTGTGCGCGATCGCGAGCTCCAGGTCGAGCTGCAGATCCGCGATCCTTTGCAACTCGACCGGCGGCTTGCCTTGCACGGCGCGCAGCATGTCGCGGATCACGTCGATGGATTTCAGCAGCAGATCAGGGATCGCGGCGGACACGGTCAGGCGCTGCGACCGCACCTCGTCGAGCAGTGTCTCCAGGCTGTGAGTGAACGAGGCGATATCGCTGAAGCCGAACGTCGCGCTGCCCCCTTTGATGGAATGCGCCGCGCGGAAGATGGTGTGGATGATCTCGGGATCGGGCGCCGTGACATCGAGCGTGAGGAGCGCCGCTTCCATGGCGTCGAGCGCCTCGAAGCTCTCCTGGAAGAACGCGTCGTGAAACTGGGTGAGATCGAGTGACATGCGACGCCCGTCAAGCGCCCAAGATCGCGCCGAGCCCGAGCAGCCGCGCCGCCTGGGCGAAGACCCGCGACGCGCCGGTGGTCCCGAAGGCGAGATCGCGCGAGCGGCGCTCGTGCGCGAACGCCGCGAGCAGCTGCAGGCTCGCCGTATCGATTCGATGCACGAGGCCCACGTCCACGATGACCGGCTGCGTGCTCTTCAAGAGCGCAACCAGCCTCAACTTCAGGGTCTCGGCATCCGCGAGCGTGCATTGAATGGGCAGCTGTACGACCTGCGTGCCGGCCCCGGCCCCGGCCCCGGCCGCGGGCGCAACGCCGCGGCCGGGGCCGCAGGGTCGCTGTGGCGCCCGGGGACGACGCGCGCTCTTGGCGCGGGCTGCCTGGGCTCGCTTTTTCATCGGCAACACTCGAGATCGCCTGGGTGGCGGTGTACGCATTCCTAATCGGCGCAATGACAGTCGACTTGAACTCCCACCGCGGGCCAATGTGACGCGCGTCTCCTTCCGGTGCGGCCGCAGCTCAGGCCGCCGCAGAGTGGCCGCGGCCGGACCGGGCGGGTCCGTATCCCTCGCCGGCGCGCCCATGCAGCCGCGCGACGAGTTCCGCTTCCTGGCGCGAGAGCCCGCAGCTCGCGACGATCTCCTGCGGCTGCGCGCCCGCCCGCGCCAGGCGGATGGCAATCGGGTAGCTGTTGGGCGCCGTGCCCACGGTCGCCGCTTTGAAGTGAGTCTCGATCTGCTCGCCGAGCGCCCTGAGGCTCGGCTCGATCTGCGCGACGGTCGCCTCGAGGGTCGCGAGGCGCGCGAGCGCGCTCCCCAAACGCTCATCGACGTGCGCCGTGTCACGCTCCGCCGCACGTCGCCAGCGGGTGAAGGCAAACGCGGCGAGCATGAAGGAGAAGACGAGGAACGCCGCGCGTCCGGCGAGGAGGAAGTCCTCGAGCGGCAGCGAGGCGACAGATGCCATGGAGTGCATAGGAATCCTCATCGAGGGGCGGTGAATCCATCATCCGGCGGACGCGGCAAGATTCCGTCGCGTGCTGCCCACGCGGATTCAAGGTGCAGAAACCGTGCCAGGCGCCGGAGCGGTCGTCGGCACGGCAGCGGCGTGGGGCGCGGACGCGATCGGTGGAGCGGAAGCGGTCACGGCTGCTGATGGCGTTTGATCCTCGGTGGGCGCGCTCGCGCCTGCCGAGGTGCCGTCGGGGACCGTGCCGTCGGTCGACAGGATCACGATGACGACGCGGCGGTTGGCGTTGCGACCTTCCGGCGTGGTGTTCGGCTGGACGGGGCTGAACTCGGCATCGCCGATCACGGACAGCCGGACGGGATCGACGCCCGCCTTGGCGAACAGCCGCACGACGCTCGCGGCGCGCGCGGCCGAGAGCTCCCAGTTCGACGGAAACGCGACCGTGCTGATCGGGCGGTTGTCCGTGTGTCCCTCGACGCGGATCGGGTTCTCGAACGGCTGCAGCACGAGAGCGAGCCGCTCGATGATCGGTATGGCGCTCGGCGACAGCGTCGCGCTGCCGCTCGGGAAGAGGATGTCCGTGCGAATCTCCACCTCGATGAGGGTCGCCTTGCGCCGCACGAACACGAGATTGGCCTTCACCAGCTGGTCCATCGCGCGCATGACCTTGTCGGCGAGATGCTCGAGCACGGCGCTCGCCGCCGCGGCGCGCCGCTGCTCCTCGAAGTCGCCGGATTTCAGGGGCTGCTCCACGGGCTTCGGAATCGTGATCTTGATGGGCACGGGCGTGAAGAGCGCGCGCGGCTGGCCCTGGAGCATGCCCTGCTGAATGATGGTCGTCTTGATGTCGGCGCCGGAGCCGACCTGCTTCTCGCCGACCTGCACGGGCTCGAGGGTCATCGGCGTGCCGCGAAACGCCGCGACCAGCGAGTCCGAGAGCACCCGGTACTTGCCCGCGTTGACGGACGAGATGGCGTACATGACGACGAAGAACGCGAGCAGCAGCGTGATCAGGTCGGCATACGGGATCGCCCACGCCTCGTGATTGGTGTGCTCCTCGTGCTTGCCCTTGCGTCTGCGCGACATCGCGGCGTCCTCGCCCCTAGTGCAGATAGCCCTGCAGCTTCGATTCGATGGCGCGGGGATTCTCGCCCTGCGCGATCGAGATCATCCCCTCGATCACCATTTCGCGGACCTGGGTTTGCGCCGCGATCGCCACTTTGAGCTTGGCCGAGATCGGCAGGAAGAAGAGGTTGGCGAGGGCGACTCCATAGATCGTCGCGGTGAACGCGGAGGCGATGCCCGGGCCGAGCTTGGCCGGGTCGGCCAGATTCTGCATCACGGAGATGAGACCGAGCACGGCGCCGATGATGCCGAGCGTCGGCGAATAGGTGCCCATGCCCTCGAAGACCTTCGCGCCGAGCGTATCGGCGTGCTCGCGCGCACCGAGCTCGACTTCCATGATCCCGCGGATCGCCTCCGGCTCGCTGCCGTCCACGACGAGCTGCAGCGCCTTGCGCATGAACTCGTCGGGCTCCTGGTTGAGCACGGGCTCGAGCCCGAGGAGCCCTTGCTTGCGCGCGACGTTGCTCCACTCGACCATCTTCTTGATGAGATTCTCCGGATCGAGCGGCGGGGGCTTCATCGCCCACATGAAGATCGAGAGCGCGTGCTTCATGACCGAGAGCGGCGTTTGCACGCAGATTGCCGCGATCGTCCCGATGCCGACGATGATGAACGCCTCCACCGACACGAGCGCCATCGCACCCGCGCCGCGCAGAATCGCCCCGCCGACGATCGCGAAGAACGCCAGTATCAGACCTACGACGCTGAGGATGTCCAAGGGGCGTCCCTTTGGGCGCTAGATCCCGAGGCCCGACAGCAGCGCATCGACGTCCTGCTGTCCGGCGGCTACCTCGCCCTGGGTCACTCCGGGAACAACCGGTCCCTCGCCGTGCGTGGCGCGCGCGCCCGGCGCGCGGCTCGGCGCGAGGTCCGCGCCCGAGAGCCGCGTCAGCTCGATGAGCACCGACTCGAGCTCGTGTACCAGCGCGATGACACCGCGCAGGATCTGGCCGGTGAGGTCCTGGTAGCCCTGCGCGAGCAAGAGCTCGCTCAGATTGCGCCGGATCGCATCCGCGTCGGCGTGCGCCGCGGGCAGGAAGGCATCCATGCGCTTCAAGAGCTCGTGGAACTCGCGCGTCTCGATCTGGCGCATCCGGAACCTCTTCCAGGCGGTCGTGAGGCTCGCCGCCGCCCTCGAGGTGCGCTCGGCGGGCGGACCGGACTGCTCGACCAGATCGAGGGTGCGGTGTGCCGCCTCGTCGGTCATCTTGATCACGTGGGCGAGCCGCTGGCGCGCATCGGGCATTTCCTTCTCGGCGAAGTCCGCGAGGCGCGCATCGAGGCGAAAGCGATCGAGGGCCACCTTCAGATTGACGGTGACATCGCGCAGCTCGCCGAACAGCTCGGGGCGGCGCATGTTGAGGACCTCGTCGAGCGTCGCGAGGAACGCGGCGTCGTCCCCGCGCTCGAGCGCGGCGAGGAGCGCCGCCAAGCGCGCGCCGTACAGGCTCTGCAAGGATGCAGCGTCGCTCACGCTCATGATGGCGCGCCGGCGAGAATCTTCTCGAGCTTCTCTTTCAGTGTCTCGGCCGTGAAGGGCTTGATGACGTACCCGTTCACGCCGGCCTGCGCGGCCTCGAGAATCTGCTCGCGCTTGGCCTCCGCGGTCAGCATGAGCACGGGGAGCTTTGCGAGCTTGGCGTCGCCGCGCACCGTCTTCAGCAGGTCGAGCCCGCACATGCCGGGCATGTTCCAGTCGGTGATCAGGCAGCCGATGTCTCCCTGCTGCAGCAGGGGCAGGGCGCTGCTGCCGTCGTCGGCCTCGACGACGTTGTGATAGCCGAGATCGTGCAGCAGATTCTTGATGATGCGCCGCATGGTGGAGAAATCATCGACCACCAGAAACTTGATGTCCTTGCTCACACGTCAGTCTCCTGCCTTTTCACCGTGTGCATCGCTCCAGGCGGCGAGGCGCGACTTCAACCGCATCAGCGCCTGGCCGTGCAACTGACAGACCCGCGACTCGGTCACCTTCAACACGGCGCCGATCTCCTTCAAGTTGAGCTCGTCGCTGTAGTAGAGCGACATGACGAGCTTCTCGCGCTCGGGAAGCGTGTCGATTGCCTGGGCGAGCGCGCCGCGGAAGCCCTCATCGACGGTGTCGCGAAACGGGTCGGCCGAGTCCGCAGCGGCCGCGGCGGTCACATCGTCGAGACTGGCCAGGCGGCAGCTCGCCGCGTCTTGCACGATCGAGTGGTACTCCTCGAGCGACACTCCCATGCGCTCGGCGATCTCTCCATCGCGCGCATCGCGACCGGTCTCCCGCTCGATGTCGCGCATCACGGCCGCCACGGCCCGCGCCTTGCGGTGCACGGAGCGGGGCGCCCAGTCCAGCTTGCGTAGCGCATCGATCATGGCGCCGCGGATGCGGATGCCGGCGTAGGTTTCGAAGCTCGCACCGCGATTGGCGGTGTAGTTCGCGGCGGCCTCCAGCAGTCCGAGCATTCCCGCCTGAATCAAATCCGCAACGTCGACCGAGGGTGGCAAGCGTCCGGCCAAATGGTAGGCGATGCGTTTCACGAGCTCTGCGTGACGCGTCACGAGGGCGTCGGTCGACTCCATCGAGCGCTCGGCCGTGTATGCGCCCAGCGCGCTCACGACACGACCTCCAGGCGCACGGCCGGGCGCTGCACGAGCCGCTCGACGAAGAACTCCAGGTTGCCGCGCGGACCCGCAGGTATCGGCCACTTATCGGCCCGCGCCGCGAGTTTCTTGAACGCCCGGGCGGCCGGGCTCGAGGGATAGGCGTCGGTGACGGGGCGCTGCCCCCGGATGGCGCGCCGCAGGCACTCGTCCTCGGGAATCTCGCCGACGAAGTCGAGCATCACGTCGAGGAACCGCGCGGTCACGCGCTCGAACCGGCGGAACAGCTCCTCGCCCGCACCGGTTGCGCGCGTGAGGTTGGCGAGCACGCGGAAGCAACGCACGCCGTACTGGCGGCTCAAGACCTTCACGAGAGCATACGCATCGGTGAGCGAGGCGGGCTCGTCGCAGATCACGAGCAGCACTTGCTGCGCGGCTTGTGAGAACTGCGTCACACCGTGGGCGATACCGGCCGGGGTGTCGACGATCAGCACATCGAGCCGCGCGGCGAGCGCGCTGAAGGACTGGACGAGCGCCAGATGCGCGGCGGCATCGAGGCTCGCGAGGCTCGCGATCCCGGAGGCGGCCGGCACGACGTGGAAGCCTTGTGGCGTCTCGAGCAGGATCTCATCGAGCGTCCGCTCACCCGAGAGCACATGGGCGAGCGTGTAGCGCGGCGACAGTCCGAGAAAGACATCGACATTGGCGAGACCGAGATCGCCGTCGAGGAGCACGACGCCCCGGCCGGCGCCGGCAAGCGCGGCCGCGAGATTGACGGCCACACTGGTCTTGCCGACCCCGCCCTTGCCGCCGGTCACGGCGACCACCTGCACGGGCCCCGCGAGGCCGCTGAGCCTCTCCTTCTCGAGCTGGTTCTTCTCACGCAAGAGCATGGGCGACATCTCCGAAGCGTCGGTTCAACAAGTCCTCGTCCGCGGCGGCGCCGCTCGTCTGGGCGAGCTGCACGGCGCTCGAGACCAGCTCGAGCGCCCGCGCGGGGCGTAGATCCTCCGGCACGCGCTGTCCCTCGCTCACGTACGAGATCGGCAGGCGAGCGCGCACCAGCACGGACAGCGTGCCGCCGAGACTCGCGGCTTCATCCACCTTCGTGAGCACACAGCTCGTCGGTCCGGCAGGGGCGAAGCGGGCGACGGTTTCCGCAATGGCGCCCGCCTGGGTGCTGGCGGCGAGGACGAGCGCCGTCTCGAGGCCGCCGCCCGCGGCGGCGAGCGCGGCGAGCCGCCCCGCGAGCTGTGCGTCACGCTGACTCGAGCCCGGTGTGTCGATGAGCACGAGGCGGCGAGAGCCCAGGCGCGCGAGCAGCGCCGGCAGCTCGCCGAACGCCTCGAGCGCATATACGGGGGCGCCGAGCAGCTGTCCGAGCGACTGCATCTGATCCTGCGCCCCCATGCGCACCGAGTCGGCGGCGACCAGCGCCAGGTCGCGCGTGCCGTGCAGCAACGCCCAGCGCACCGCGAGCTTCGCGAGCACGGTCGACTTGCCGACGCCGGTCGGTCCGACGAGCGCGATCCGGCCCCCCTCCTGCAGCCAGCGGTCGCCCGTCACGAGCAGCTTCTGGGCGACCGTCGCGAGCACGAGGCGCCGGGCGAGCGTCGGCTGCGCGCCCGCGGGCAGCGCGCGCACCACTTCTGCGGCGAGCTCGGGCATGAGTCCGACCTCGGTGAGCTCGCGCAGCATCTCGGCGTGGAGCGGTGCGCGGCGTGCGAGATCGTTCCAGGCGAGCCGTGCGAGCTGCGTCTCGAGCATGCGCCTCAGGGTCTTCAGCTCGGTCTCCATCGTGGAGGAGAGCGGTGCGTCCTCCTCGCTCGCGAGCGGCGCTTCAGCCACGGGCGCCGGCGCGGCGGCGCGCGACGGCGTGGGCGCGGGCGAGCGCGCCGCCTCGGCATCGAGTGGACGAGGCGCCCGGGTGGACCGCACGAGTACGGGCTGGAGCGTCGCTTGCGGATCGGGCACGGCCGCCAGATCGGCCTCCGTGGGCGGGTGATCCGCATCGAAGTCGATGGCCGCGGTCACCTCGACACCGTTCGGGATGGGGCGCGAGGAGAGGATCACGGCGTGGCGCCCGAGCTGGTCGCGGACCGCCCGGAGCGCATGGCGCATGTCGGGCGCCACGAGTCGAGTGATTTTCATCTTAGCGTCCCACCGCCGTCACGAGGCGGACCTTGCGATTGTCTGGAATCTCGTTCCACGCGAGCACGTGCATGCTCGGTACGCCCGCCCGCACGAAGCGCGCGAGCGCCTGTCGCAGCGGCGGCGGGACGAGCAGCACGGCGGGCTCGCCGATCAGCTCCTGGCGTTGCGCACTCTGGGCGAGGCGCTGCTGCAGCCGCTCGGCGAGACCGGGTTCGAGCGCGGCGCTCTGTCCGGTCGGCGCGCCGAGGGAGCTCTGCAGGAGCCGTTCGAGCTCGGGCTCGAGCGTCATCACGGGGAGCTCCGTCGCCATGCCCGCGATGTCCTGCACGATCTGGCGCCCGAGCGCGATGCGCACGGCGGCGGTCAGCGCGGGAGGATCGGGCGTCCGCGGTGCATGCTCGGCGAGCGTCTCGATGATGGCGCGCATGTTGCGGATCGGGACGCGCTCGGCGAGCAGCGATTGCAGCACCTTCACGACCGCCGCCATGGGCAGCACGCGCGGCACGAGGTCCTCGACGAGCTTCGGTGCGGTCTTGCCGAGCCCGGAGAGGAGGTGCTGGACCTCCTCGTGACCGAGCAGCTCGTGCGCGTGAGACTGAATGATGTGACTCAAATGCGTCGCGATGACCGTGCTCGGATCGACGACCGTGTAGCCGAGCGTCTGCGCGTGATCGCGCTCTTTCGGCTCGATCCAGATCGCCTCCATGCCGAATGCGGGGTCGCGCGTGGCGATGCCTTTGAGCGGCCCGAAGACGCGGCCCGGATTGATCGCGAGCTCGCGGTCGGGATGGATGACGCTCTCGCCGAGCGGTACGCCGCCGAGCTTGATGCGGTAGGCATTCGGCGGCAGGTCGAGATTGTCGCGGATGTGCACCGGTGGAACGAGGAACCCGAGCTCCTGCGAGAGCTTGCGGCGCACACCGCGCACCCGTGTCGTGAGGTCGCCGTTTTGGCCGCGGTTGACGAGCGTCACCAGGCGATAGCCCACCTCCAGACCGAGCAGATCGACCGGTTGGACATCATCCCAGGTGAGCTCGCGCTGCTCGGGCGACGGCGCCGGCGCGCGCGGCGCCGCGGCCGTCGCGGCCGCAGCGGCTTGCCGCCGCTTGCGAATGGTGTACGCACCGGCACCGCACAGGCTCGAGATGGTGAGAAAGGCGACATTCGGCATGCCCGGGATGACGCCCATCACGGCGAGCAGAGCACTCGCGATCGCGAGCGTCCGCGGGTTACCGAAGAGCTGCCGCGAGAGCTCGCCCCCCATGTCCTGCTTGCCGGACATGCGCGTGACGATCACCGCGACGGACGTCGAGAGGAGGAGCGACGGAATCTGCGCGACGAGCCCGTCGCCGATCGTGAGCAGCGTGTAGGTGCGTGCGGCATCCGCGATCGCAAGGCCGTGGCCGAGGACTCCGATCGCGAGGCCGCCGATCATGTTGATGAACAGGATGAGAATGCCGGCGATCGCATCGCCGCGCACGAAGCGGCTGGCGCCGTCCATCGAACCGTAGAAGTCCGCCTCGGCGCGCACCTCGGCGCGCCGCGTGCGCGCCTCGTCCTGCTTGATGAGACCGGAATTCAGGTCCGCGTCGATCGCCATCTGCTTACCCGGCATGGCGTCCAGGGTGAAGCGCGCGCTCACCTCCGAGATGCGGCCCGAGCCGCGCGTCACTACCACGAAGTTGATGATCGTGAGGATGATGAACACGACCACGCCCACCGCGAAGTTGCCGCCGATCACGAACTCGCCGAAGGACTGGATGACCTTGCCCGCCGCGCCCGGACCGGCGTGCCCGTGCAGGAGCACCACGCGTGTCGAGGCGACGTTGAGCGCGAGGCGCAGCAGCGTCGCGAGCAGCAGCACGGTCGGGAATACGCCGAAATCGATCGGCCGCGCGACGTAGAAGACCGCGACCACGATCATGATGGAAAGCGCGATATTGAAAGTGAACAGCACATCGAGCGCGAGCGGCGGCAGGGGCAGCACGACCATGGCGAGCACGGCGAGCACGCCCGCGGGCACGCCCACACCCACGCGCAGCAGGTCGCGCAGCGAGGGAAATGTGGGCCGCGCCGCTTCGGCTTCAGCCATGGTCAGTGCCTCTCGTCAGGCGTCGCGCCCGCGCCGTCCGGCGCGTCGTCGATCGCGGGATCGATGCGTGGCGGCCCCGGCGGGGGGGCGCCGGTGCTGCGGGCCGTGCGCAGCTGATAGACGTACGTGAGGACTTGCGCCATCGCGACGTAGAGCGTCGCGGGAATCTCCCCGCCGATCGGCACGGCGCGGTGCAGCGCCCGGGCGAGCGGGGGCGCCTCGAAGATCGGCACTCGATGCTCGAGCGCCACTTCGCGGATGCGCGCCGCCACCTCGTCGGCGCCCTTCGCGACGACGGTCGGGGCGCGCATGCGCTGCTCGTCGTAGCGCAGCGCCACGGCGAAGTGCGTCGGGTTCACGACGACCACATCGGCCTGCGGAACCTCCTGCATCATGCGGCGCCTCGCCAGCTCCTGCTGCGTCCTGCGGATCCGTCCTTTGATCTCGGGCGAGCCTTCATGCTCGCGGGCCTCTTCACGGACCTCCTGGCGCGTCATCTTCAGCCGATTGCGGTGGTTCCACAGTTGCCACGGAACGTCGGCCGCCGCGATGACCGCGAGCGAGCCGGCGAGCGCGAGCAGCGCGTTGCCGCCCAGGGCAGCGGCCTGCGCGATGCCGACGCGCAGCGGCGCCGCGCCGAGCGCGAGCAAGGCCGACGAGTTCTTCCACAGGAACGCGACCGCAACCAGCGCGACCAGCAGGAATTTCGCGAACGCCTTGGCGAGCTCGACGAGGCTGCGGACGGAGAAGATGCGCTGCAGCCCGTTGAGCGGCGAGATGCGCGTGAAGTCGGGAACGAGCGCCTCGAAGGAGAGGTTCCAGCCCCCGAGCGCAAGCGGCGCCAGCAGCGCCGCGACGAGCGTGAGGCCGAGAATGGGCGCGGTAGCGGAGAGTGCCCTCCCGATGCTCGCGGAGAGCATCGGGATCAACCACGCGGGATCGAGCGCCTGCTCGCGGCTGAGGGCGAGACCCGAGCGCATCAGCCCGCGCAGCTCGTCCGCCGCATGGCTGCCGAAGAAGTGCAGGCCGACGCCCGCGATCAGCACGACGGCCGCCGTCGTGAGCTCCGGGGAGCGCGGCACCTGACCGTGCTTGCGCGCCTCATCGAGGCGCTTCGCTGTCGGTTGTTCGGTGCGTTCCTGGGCGGACTCCGCCATGGCATCAGGCTCCCGCTCCGAGGAGGCTCCTCAGCGTGCCGAAGGCCTCGCCGGCCAGTTGCACGAAGCGCGACTGCAGCATCGGCAGGCTCACCATCACGATGACGAGCCCGAGAATCAGCGAGATCGGAAACCCGACGGCGAACAGATTGAGCGAGGGCGCGGCGCGACTCATGACGCCGAAGGCGAGGTGCACGATCGTGAGGGCGGCCACGCCCGGCAGAGCGATGGCGAGCGCTGCGCCGAAGATCTGCGTGCCCCACTCGATGAGCTGCCACAGGCCCCCGGTGCCGAGGCCGGTCGAGCCGACCGGGAGCATGCGAAAGCTGTCCGCGAGCGTCTCGATCAGCCGCAGATGCCCGTCGAGCGCGAGGAAGGTGAGCGTCACGAGAATGCCGTAGAGCTGACCGACCACCGGGGTCTCGGTGCCGTGCAACGGGTCGATGTTGTAGGCGAAGGACAGGCCCATGCTGTTGGCGATCAACTGGCCGCCGACCTCGACCGCATCGAAGATGATCCGCAGTGCGAAGCCGAGCGCGACACCGACCACGATCTGCTGCACGGTCACCACGACGCCCGCCGCGGAAAGCGGCGCGAGGGCGGGGGGCGCCGGCACGAGCGGCGCGACGATGAGGGCGATCGCCCCGGCGAGCACGAGACGGATTCGCGGGGGAACGCCCGCCGTGCTGAACACCGGTGCCACCATCAGGCAGGCGCCGATGCGTGCGAACGGGAAGAACAGCTGACTGAGCCAAGTGTCGAGCTGTCCGGTGGTGAGTGTGATCATGCAGCGCTTCCGGGCGGCCCTAGTTGATGAGCCCGGGGATGCTCGCGACGAGCTCGCGCGTGTAGCCCACGATGACCTTCAGCATCCAGGGTCCCGCAATGACGAGCGCGAGCGACAGCGCGAGCAGCTTCGGAATGAACGACAGGGTCATCTCGTTGATCTGCGTCGCCGCCTGGAACGCCCCGACGATGAGGCCGGTCACGAGCGCGGTGAGCAGCAGGGGAGCCGCGAGCAGCAAGGTGATCTCGAGCGCGCGCTGGCCGATGGTCATCACGGTTTCCGGAGTCATGCGTAGAAGCTCGCTGCCAGCGTGCCCATCACGAGCGACCAGCCGTCGACCAGCACGAACAGCATCAGTTTGAAGGGCAGGGAGATGAGCACCGGCGAGAGCATCATCATGCCCATCGACATGAGGACGCTCGCGACGACGAGATCGATGATCACGAACGGAATGAAGATCAGAAACCCGATGATGAAGGCCGTCTTCAGCTCGCTCGTGACGAAGGCCGGCACCAGCACGGTGAGCGGCACATCCTGGGGCGTCGCGTAGCCCTTGCCGCCCGAGATGCGCACGAACGTCGCGATGTCGCTCTCGCGGGTCTGGTCGAGCATGAACGTCTTCAAGGGCGCGGCGGCCTTCTGCAGCGCCGCGCCGGCATCGAGCGTCCCGGCCACGTAGGGCTTGACCGCTTGCTCGTTGATGCGGTCGACGACCGGCGCCATGACGAACAGCGTGAGGAACAGCGAGATCCCGAGGAGCACTTGATTCGGCGGTGTCTGTCCGGCTCCGAGCGCCTGCCGCAGGATGCTGAGGACGATCATGATGCGCGTGAACGCGGTCATCATGAGCAGCACGGCCGGCAGCAGCGTGACGGCCGTCATCAGCAGCAGCACCTGGATGGTCAGATCGTACGTCTGACCGCCGCCGGGTGCGCTGTGCACCGTGACGGCCGCGATCCCGGGGTCGGCGAGCGCCGCGCCCGGGGCGAGCAGCAGTGCGGTGACCCACCACGCCCGCTTCATGATTTCCCCAGGCTCTTGAGCAGAGCGGCGCGGAAGCTCGGGCGCGCGGCTGCCTCGCGCGCGCCGCTGCCCGCGAAGTCCACCGGCTCGGCGAGCACGTGCAGCGTGTTGAGCTGTCCCTGGCCGACCCCGATCAGCAGCTGTGCGGCGCCGACCTTGACGAGCACCGCGCGCTCCTTCGGTCCGAGGCGCACCTCGGCGAGCACGGCGAGGGGTCCGGCTCGTCCTGCGACCACCCGCAGGCGACGCACGAGCCAGGCGAGCGCGAAGATCGCGGCGAGCACGATCGCGAGCGCGAGCGTCACTTCCCCGAGGCCGCCGAGGCTGGCGGGCGGCGCGTTGCCCGCCATCTCCGGGGCGGCAAACGGGCGTCCGGGAGGCGCAGCAGCGGACGCTGCCGCGGCCATCGGCGCGACCAGCGCGGCGAGGGACGAAGCCGCTAGCGCTCGCGTGATCATTTGAGCTTGCGGATCCGCTCCGCGGGACTGATCACATCGGTCAGCCGGATGCCGAACTTCTCGTTCACCACCACGACCTCACCGTGCGCGATCAGCGTGCCGTTCACGAACACATCGAGCGGCTCGCCGGCCTCCCGATCGAGCTCGACCACCGAGCCCTGGTTGAGCTGCAGGAGATTGCGGATGGGAATGCGTGTGCGGCCCACCTCCATCGACAAGATGACGGGCACATCGAGGATGAAGTCGAGATTCACCTCGCGGCCGGCCGCCTCGGGTGTGCCCTCCTCGCGCAGGTTGTCGAACTCCGCGGCGCGGGCCTCGGTTGCTTTGGCTGTCATCGAACGATCCTCAGGCCTTCTTGGCCGCTAAAGAGTCCGGAGCGGGCTTGTGCCTGCGAAGGCGCTCGTCGATCTTCACCGCTTGCTGCCCGCGGGAGATGCCGAAGCCGCCGCGGAACAGGGGTACGGCCTCGGCGAGCAGCGTGACCTTGCCGGTGAAGTCGCACGGGATCACGTCTCCGGGCTTGAGGTTGAGCACGTCCGCGAGGCTCAAGGAGGCGCGGCCGAGCAGCGTCGAGAGCTCGAGCTCCGCGTCGTCGATCTCCTCGCGCAAGGCGTGCATCCAGCGCTCGTCGTGCTCGGCGCGATCACTCTGCACGCCGGCATCGAGCACATCGCGCAGGGGCTCGACCATCGCATACGGCATCGTGACGTGGAGGTCGCCGCCGCCGCCCTCGAGCTCGATGTGGAACGCGCTCACCACGACGATCTCCGACGGGCTCACGATGTTCGCGAAGTGCGGGTTGATCTCGGACTGCAGATACTCGATCTCGATCGGCGAGACGTTCGACCACGCCTCGCGCAGATCCGCGAACGCGTTGCGCAGGAGCATGTGAATGATGCGCTGCTCGGTCGCGGTGAAATCGCGGCCCTCGATCTTGACGATCCGGCCGCTGCCGCCGAAGAAATTATCGACGAGGGTGAAGACGAGCTTCGGATCGAGCACCACGAGTGCCGTGCCGCGCAGCGGGTTGATCTTCACGAGGTTCAAGCTGGTCGGCACGTGCAGCGTGTGCACGTACTCGGCGAACTTCTTCAGCTGCACGGGGCTCACGCTGATCTCGGGCGCGCGGCGCAGCAGGTTGTAGAGACCCACCCGGAAGCGGCGGGCGAACCGCTCGTTGATCATCTCGAGCGTGGGCATGCGCCCGCGCACGATGCGCATCTGATTGCGGAAATCGAAGGCGCGCGCCTCGCCGGCCGCGGGCGGCGGCTCGGTGTCGACCGCGCCCGCATCGATGCCGTGGATCAGCGCATCGATCTCGTCTTGGCTCAGGATCTTCTCGGCGGCCACTTGTGTGATTCCAATGCCTTACTGCATCACGAAGCTGGTGAAGTAGATCGCCTCGACGCGATCGGGCTTGCCGCCGTCGGCGGCGACGATCTTGCGCACGGCGGCGAGCGCCGCGGCGCGCAGCCGCTCCTTGCCGTCGCGCGTCGCGAGATCGGCGTACTTCTGATTGCTGAACAGCAGCAACAGGTCGTTGCGGATGGCCGGATCACTGGTCTTTACCAGATCGACCGTCGCCGGATCGTGCGTCATGATCTGCACGGTCAACTGCAGGAACCGCACGGCCTGGTCGGCCTCGAAGTTCGTGACGAAGGGCGGATCGAGGGCGATATAGAGCGCGGGCCCGGTGGGTAGGGGCTCCGCCTTCGCTGTCCCCGGCTTGCCCTTCGGGTGGGCGAGCCAGAGCCATCCACCGACGCCCGCGCCCGCAAGCAGTAGGACCGCCGCGGCGATCGCGAGCCACAGGCGCTTGCGCGCCTTGGGCGCCTCGTCGGCGAGCGGCACGTTTACCGCGGGTTCCAGGGTTGGGATCTCGGCCATCCGCACGTCACCTGCACGTCAGTTGCGTCGGTGAGGAGTGCAACGCGTATGCCACGTCATTCCGTGCGTGCCTAAGTGACGCAGGCACAAGGAATTTCCGACTTTCGGACTCTTGTGAAGCGCGTCTCATGCCGCTCGCGTGACGGAAAGTTGGCGCCACCTGCGGCGGCGGGACACGTTCCTATGCGTACAGGTCGAGGAGCCCGACGCCCTGCACGACGCCTGAGGCTGAGGGCGTCGATTCGGTGAGCCTCTGCGGCGCACTCGAGCCCGCGACCGATGCGGCGGCGGGCTCGTGCTGCTGGCGCGGCGGCTCGCGAAACACACCGGCGTCCCCGAGTGCGAGACCCTGCGCGCCGAACAGCTCGCGCAAGCGCGGCAGCGCCTGCTCCAGTGCGGCGCGTGTGTCGGGTTGAGCCGCGCCGAACCAAACACTCGCCTCACCACCGTGCACCGAGATGCGTGCCTCGATCGGGCCGAGGCCCGGAGGCGAGACTTGCAGCGAGGCCGATCCGATTCCGTGGGACGCCATCCACGTGAGCTGGCCACCGAGCTCGTCGACCCACTCGGCGGTGCCGAGCGGCGCGCGCAGCGCCGCCTGGACCGCGGAGAGTTGCGCGCTCGCAGGCGCTGCATGCGAAAGATGCGATGCGGCGACCGCGCTCTGCGCCGCATCGGGCGTCGCGTTGGCGGCATTCGCAGCTGCGCTCGCGGCGCTCGGCGCGCTGCCTTGCGCGGCAGCGTCGCTCGTTGCGGTATCGCTCAGCGCGCCGCTCGCGGCGACGGCATCCGCCGTGGGCGTGGTCGGCGGCGCTGGCGGTCCCGTCCCGGAAGTGCCACCGCCCGCCGGTGAGCTCCCCGGAGGCGGCGTACCGAGCGACGGCGGGGCCGGTGCTTGAGAGAGCAGCGCCTCGAGCGCGCGGCCGCGCGCCGTGCTGCCGGCGACGGCATTCGCTGCGGCGTCCGGCGAGCCGGAGTGAGACGCTGCGGGACCGGGTGCCGAGTCGAGGGCCGAGGCCGTCGCGCCGCCGAGTGCCGGCTGCGCCGCGGTTGCGAGCCCCATCACCTGAGCGAGCCAAGTGGTCGGATCGTCCGCCGGATTCGGGGCGTGCGGCGACTTGGAGGTGCCGGCACTGGGGCTCTCATCGGCCGAAGCGCCATCGTTCGCACCCTGCGCGCCGGCTGTGGTCGCGCGCGCGAGGAGCCCCGGAAAGTCCGCGCCCGCGCCGTCCACACCCGGACTCGAGGCGTCGGCAAGCACGCCCGTGTCCGTCGCAAGGACCGGCGAGCCATGATGGCCGCTTGCTTCGCTGTTTGAAGAGGACGCATCGTGACCAGCGGCCGTCGAGTCGCCCGGGCTCGCGCCGCTTGCGCTCGCGGTCGTGTCCGGCTCCGACGATCCGTTCCGCGGTGGGCGGACAGAGGAGCCGCTCTTGGCGGATGAATGGCTCGCGGGCGAGCCGTTCGAAGGGGATCCCTGGGAAGAGGATCCATGGGAAGAGGATCCGCTCGTGGCGGGTCCGCCCGCGACGGCGTTGCCACCTGCCGCGGAGGCGCCCCCCGCCACGGATGAGCCACCTGCCGCGGATGAGCCCCCTGCCGCGGATGAGCCCCCTGCGGGGGCGCTCGCGAGGCTCGACCGGACGGTCGAGGCGACGACGGAGACCGATGTTGCGCTACCGGGTCCTCTACTCGCCATGACGATACCTCCTCAGGCTGCGCTCATCGGACTCGCGCTGTTCCCGGCGCTCGAGCGCGCGTTGCTCCTCGCCCTGGCGACGCTTGACGATGTGGTCCACCATCTCGGCGCGCTGCGCGACACGCCGCCAGCTCTCGCGCTCGGCATTGCGCTCGGTCCGGGCTCGATCGACGATCTCGGCCTGCTGACGCACCGCCTCGGCGAGGCGTGTCAGAAACGTCTGGAACGCGCGCAGGCGCGCCCCGTCGATGCCGCGGCCGGCGCGCTCGGCGAACTCGCGGGCGTAGTTGGTCTCGTAGGCCGTGAGCTCGGCGAGCTTGGCTTCGCATTCGGTCAGACGGCGCTCACGCGCGGCCAGACGCTCGGCGCGGCGACGCTCCTCGCTGTCGGTCACCCGCTGAACCACCTGCAGCTGCTTGCTCGCCATCGGGGGGGTGCGCCTGATGCGGATCAGCTCGCCGCGGCGCCAGCGTCGGCGAGCAGAGTCTTCAGGGCCGTGAGGCTCGATGTGAAATCGACGCGTTCGCGCATGTCCTGCTGCAGGAATCGCGTGAGGCGCGGCCACAGGGCGATCGCGGTATCGATGCGTGGATCGCTGCCGCGTTGGTAGGCGCCGATCGAGATCAGATCGCGGTTCTGCTCGTACGCCGTCACGAGCTGACGGAAGCGACGCGCGAGCTCGATGTGCTCGGGCGTTGCGATCTCGTGCATGGCACGGCTCACGGAGGCCTCGACGTCGATCGCCGGGTAGTGGCCGCTCTCGGCGATCCGGCGCGACAGCACGACGTGGCCGTCGAGGATCGCGCGTGCGGCGTCCGCGATCGGGTCGTTCTGATCGTCGCCCTCGACGAGCACGGTATAGAACGCCGTGACGGAGCCGCTCCCCTGGGGTCCGTTGCCCGCACGCTCGACGAGCTGCGGCATGCGCGCGAACACCGAGGGCGGGTAACCCTTGGTCGCGGGCGCCTCGCCGATCGCGAGCCCGATCTCGCGCTGCGCCTGCGCAAACCGGGTGAGCGAGTCCATGATGAGCAGCACGTTCGCGCCCTGATCACGAAAATACTCGGCGACGGCGCTCGCAAGCCAGGCGCCGTGCAGGCGCATGAGCGGGGGCGTGTCCGCGGGCGTGGCCACCACGACCGCTCGCTCGCGATCGCGCGGACCGAGAATCCGCTCGACGAATTCCTTCACCTCACGGCCGCGTTCGCCGATCAGCCCGACGACGATCACATCGGCGCTCGTATAGCGGGCCATCATGCCGAGCAGCACGCTCTTGCCGACGCCGCTGCCGGCAAACAGGCCCACGCGCTGTCCACGCCCGACGGTGAGCAGCGCGTTGATCGCGCGAATGCCCACATCGAGCGGCTCGCTGATCGGCTGGCGGCTCAAGGGGTTGATCGGCGCGGCGACCAGACGCACGCGTCGATCGCAATCGAGAGGCCCGAGTCCGTCGAGCGGCTTGGCGGCGCCGTCGATGATCCGGCCGAGGAGCTTGGGTCCGACATCCACCGTTCCCGCGCTTGCGCGCGGCACCACGCGGGCATTCGGTCCGAGTCCGTGCGGATCGCCGGCCGGCATCAGGTAGAGACGGTCTCCCGCGAAGCCGACCACCTCGGTCTCGATTCGCCCGCCATGGCTCGTGATCACATCGCACGCATCGCCGATCGCGGCCTGGCAACCGACGGCCTCGAGCGCAAGTCCGACCATACGCGTGAGACACCCCTCGACCGGAGCGAGCCGCATACGCTCGATCTGACGCGCGCGGCGTGCGAGCTGCTCGCTCCACGCCCGAGCGCGTTCGGGGGACGTCACGCGTCTGCCTCGGACTCGGCGGCGCCGGCTCGCTCGCCGCCGCGCTCGTCGCCGAGCAGGGCACTGACGATCGCGTGCACCCGGCTCTCGAACCGTGCATCGATCTGCGAGCTCTCGGCGCGCACGAGGCAGCCGCCGCGCGCCTGCGTCGGATCTTCCACGAGGGTCCACACCCCCGCCGTCGCGGGTACCGACAGCTGCTCGCGCACGAGCGCGGCATCCTCCGGGTGCAGGTGTACGCGCACCTCGCGAGCCGAGCCCGGAAGGCGTCCGACGGATTCGCGGATGAGTCCGATGATCTCGCCGGGATTCGTGCGGATCTCGCGCCGTGCCAGCTGCTGGCCGACGCAGAGCGCGAGCGCGACGAGCTGCTTCAGCACGTCCTCGTCGAGCTCGGCGAGCGGCTTGGCGAGCGTCGTCAGCAGCGAGTCGAGACGCTTGACGCGGGTCTGCAGCTCGGCGGTCAGCCGCTGCGCCTCGGCGCGGCCCGCCGCGAGGCCCGTCTCGTAGCCACGGGTGCGCTCCGCCTGAATTCCAGGGTCCGAGCGGTCGAGGCGCTCACCGATGATCGGCCCCTCGACGGCCGGCAACGACCAGCGCTCGGCGGCGGCGGCCGCGGCGGCCGCGATGGCGCGCAGGCGGCCGGCCTCAGACATAGGCCTCTCCCTTGCCTGCGATCGCGATCGTGCCCGCTTCGGCGAGCTTGCGTGCCGTCCCGAGAATCTCCTTCTGCGCCGCCTCCACCTCCGAGAGCCGCACCGGGCCGCGCGCCTCGAGATCGTCCTTGAGCATCTCGGCCGCACGCTGCGACATGTTCTTGAAGATCTTCTGCTTGAGCGTCTCGTCCGTCGCCTTGAGCGCGATGAGGAGCTTATCGCTCGGCACTTGCCGCAGCAGCTCCTGCATGCTGCGGTCATCGAGGTCCATGAGATTGTCGAATACGAAGATCAGATCCTGGATGCGCGTCGCGAGCCCCTGATCCGAGGCGGTGATCTGCTCCATCAGCGCCGATTCCTGGCTCGGGTCGAGGAAGTTCATGATCTCGGCCGCGGCCTTCGCTCCGCCGAGCACCGAGCGCCGCCCGCTCGACTTGCCGGCGAACTGCTTTTCCATCACATCGTCGAGCTCGGAAAGCGCGCTCGGCTGGACGCCGTCGAGCTGCGCGATCCGCATGACCACCTCCGCGCGCAGCGCGCCGGGCAGCAGCTGCAGGATCTCCGCCGATTGGTCGGGCTCGAGGTACGCGAGCACGATGGCGATGATCTGGGGATGCTCCTGGCGGACGAGCTCGGCCACCGCGCGGGCATCCATCCATTTCAGCGCCTCGAGTCCCTTGCTGGATTGCCCGATGTTGATGCGCTCGATGACGCTCGTCGCCTTCTCCTGGCCGAGCGCATCGACCAGCACCTTGCGCAGGAACTCATCGGCCCCCAGGCCGACGGACGTCTGGCTCTCGACGACCGACGAGAAGTCCGTGAGGACGCCTCTCACCTCATCGCGTGAGACGTGATCGAGATGCGCCATCGCGGCACCGACCCGCTGCACCTCCTTCGCACCCATGTGCTTGAGGACCTGCGCCGCCTCCTGCTCACCGAGGGTGAGCAGCAGGATGGCGGCGCGCTCGGTGCCGCTGCGCTTGTCGCCGCGCTTGTCGGGGCGCTTCTCGGCGCGCTCACTCATCGGATGCCACCCAGGTACGAACGACCTGCGCGACGCGCTTCGCGTCCTGGTTCGCGAGCGTGCGCGCGTTGGAGACCTGCTGCTCGTAGGGCACGACCGCCGCCCCGGCGGCCCCGGCGGGGGCGGCACCCGGCGCGAGGGCTCGCGCGGGAGCGGCGAGTGCGGCGTCGGCCGCCGGCGCGGGGGCCGCGAGCGCGGCCCGCGCCGGTCCGATCAGCCCGCGCACGAGCGGGCGCAGCACGGCGAGCGCCAGCACGAGCAGGATGACGAGCCCGGCGAGGAGCTTCGCGAGCTCGGTGAACAGCGGCCGCTCCCAGAGCGGCACCTCCTCGAGCTCCGTGTCGACCGGTGCCGCGTCGCTCTGGAACGAGGAGTTCACGACGTTCACGCTGTCGCCGCGGGAGGCGTCGAACCCGACGGCGTCCTTCACGAGCTGCGTGACGTGCGCGAGCTCCGCCGCGGTGAGCGGTCGCTCCGTCGGCTTGCCGTCCTTGCCCACGGTATGGACGTCGTCGATCAGCACGGCGACCGTGATTCGCTTGAGGCGGCCGGCCGGTTGGCGGGTGTAGTCGAGCGTGCGATCGATCTCGTAGTTGCGGGTGCTTTGCGTCGACAGGCTCTCGGGCGTCTGCGCCGCCGCGCTCGCGGCGGCGGCGGCGGCGGGCTTCGATGCGCCGGCGGCCGAGCTCGCCGCCGCGCCGCCGGTCCCCGAGGCGGAGCTCGAGGCCGATGCCGACGAGGCGCTGGCCGCAGCCGCGGGCGGCGGTTGCGCCACACCGGCCGGTGGAGGCTGATTGCTGAGCGCGCCGGGGACGCCCTGCGCCATCCCGCCGTCGCGAGTCGTCTGCTGCGAGAGCTGCTCGCTGCGGACGATCTGGCTCCCCGGTGCGTACTGCTCGCGCGCCTCCTCGGTGACCGCCGTATCGAGCTGCGCGACGACCTGCGCGCGCACGTGGCCTGCGCCGACGAGCGGCGCGAGCAGCTCCTCGATGCGCTGGACGTAGTCGTCCTCCAGCCGGTGAACCTGCTGGAAGTGCTCTTCCCGCTGCGAGAACTCATCGGTGCCCTGGGGCGCCGAGAGCAGCCGGCCTTGCTGGTCGACCACGGTGACCTGACTCGCCTCGAGATTCGGCACGCTCGAGGCGATGAGATTGACGATCGCTTGCACCTGCTCCTGCGAGAGCATGCGTCCCGGCTTGAGCTGCACGAACACCGATGCGCTCGCCGGGCGTTGATCGCGCACGAACGCCGAGTCGGGCGGAGTCGCGATGTGCACGCGCGCGCCATCGACCGGGCGCAGGCTCGCGATGGTGCGGCCGAGCTCCATCTCGAGCGCATGCTGATAGCGCGCATTCTCCATCAACTGGCTCACGCCGAAGCCCGAGTCCTTGGTGAGCGATGCGAACTCGCCGTCGCCCTCCGGCAGCCCCTGGCCCGCAAGCTTCAGCCGCGCCTCGCTCACGCGCTCGGCAGGCACCTCGAGCGAGTTCGAGCCCGGAGCCAGGCGATAGGGGATTCCCGCGGCGTCGAGCGCCTGGGTGATCTGCGCCTGGTCCTCCGTCGCGAGATTGGCGTAGAGCAGACTGTAGTCCGGGCCTCGTGACCAGAGCACCACGGCGACGCCGGCCGCCACGGCGGCGGCGATGCCGACCAGCAGCAGGAGGGGTTTCAATCCCGCCGCCCAGCGCGGATAGACGGGCGTCACGACCGCGTTCATGGCTCGCTCTCAATCATCGTGCCAGCCGCTCACATCTGCATGTTCATGATGTCTTGGTATGCGCTCACCAGGCGGTTGCGCACCTCGGCGAGCGCGCGGAACGACACGCTCGCCTTCTGCATCTCGATCATCACCTGCGGCAGATCCACACCGGCGGCGCCACGCTGAAACGCGGTGGCGAGCTGGTTCGCCTGCTGCTCGGTCTGATTGACCTGGTCGATGCTGCTGCGAAGCAGATTCGCGAACGTCGAGATCCCCTCCGCGGCGGGCGCGCTCGGCGTGGCTTGCGGCTGCAACTGCGAGGAGAGCGCCCGGATCTGGGCGAGCACTTGATCGATCTGCAGCTGACTCATCGCTCACCTCCGTGATTCACGTCGAAACCGGCCGCGCGCAGCCGCGCGAGCTTGTAGCGCAGCGTTCGCGCACTGATCCCGAGGCGCTCCGCCGCCTCCCGGCGGCTGCCGCTCCCGGCGCGCAGCGCATCGAGGATCAGGTCGCGCTCGGCTTGACTCAGCGAGCTTGCGAGCGTGCTTGGCGCCCCCGCGGGAGCCTGCGCCGCCGATCGCTCCGCAGCGGGCTCGCCCGGCAGCTCGAACTGGATGTGCTGCGGTCCGATCACGGGGATGCCGTTGAGGAGGATGAGCGCGCGCTGGAGCAGGTTGTCGAGCTCGCGCACGTTGCCGGGCCACGGATAGGTGAGCAGCAAGTGGGCGGCGTCGGCGCAGAGCGCGGGGATGCGCTCGCCCGGCCGGCAGCGCGTTCCGAGCAGCTGCATCGCGATGGGCAGGATGTCGTCGCGCCGCGCGCGCAACGGCGCGATACCCAGCGGAAAGACATTGAGCCGGTAGTAGAGATCCTCGCGGAACCGGCCCGCGGCGACCTCCTCCCGCAGGCGCCGATTCGTGGTCGCGAGCACGCGCACATCGAGGGCGAGCGGCACGCGACCGCCGATGCGCTCCACCTCGCGCTCCTGCAGCACGCGCAGCAGCTTCGCCTGCAGTGCGAGCGGCATCTCGGTGATCTCATCGAGCAGCAGCGTGCCGCTCTGGGCCTGCTCGAACTTGCCCGCGTGAGCGCTCACCGCGCCGGTGAATGCGCCGCGCTCGTATCCAAACAGCACCGCCTCGAGCATGTTCTCGGGAATGGCCGCGCAGTTGACCGCCACGAACGGCGCGCGCGCGCGCGGTGAGTGTCGATGGATGAAGCGCGCCATCACCTCCTTGCCCGTGCCGGACTCCCCGACGATGAGCACGGTGCAGTCCGTGGCCGCGACGCGCCGCGCGAGCTCCAGCAGACGCTGCGAGCTCGCCGCGCACGCGACCGGATCGAAGTCATCGCGTGCGCGAGGCGCGGCGGGAGCCGTGCTCGAGGCGGCACATGTGGACTCGGCGTCTGCGCTCATTCCTGACCCCGTACGCGCGGTGTGGTGGCGCGCTTGCAGGTGCAAGAGCTGTGCCGAGCGGAAATGACCCGAAAAGTGTGAACGCGCGCACGCGCACGCGGCAGCGGCGTGCCGCCGGCGTCAATCTTCCGTCGCGCTGTCGCCCAGCGCGAGCTTGCGCATCTTCTCGACGAGTGTCGTGCGTCGCAAATGCAGCAAGCGCGCGGCGTGCGCGACGGTCCCGCCCGCCCGCTCGAGCGCCTGCTCGATGAGACGGCGCTCGATCGCGGTGATGTGGGCGCGCAGGTCGATGCCCTCTGCGGGCAAGAGCGTCTCGCGCGCGGCGGTCGCGCTCGGCGCATGCCCGGCGTCGTGCGAGTCGTCGCCCGCAGCGGGTTGCGAATCATCGTGTGCCGGGCCGCAGGCGAGCCCCGCGCGCAGCGAGCTCATGAGCTCGAGGGTGCCCTGCGTGTCCAGCGTTTCCGCGCGCGGCTCCTCGCGCCGTGAGCTCGGAGCCCAGTCGGAGGGACGGTACTTCGGCGGCAGGTCCGCGATGCCGGCGATGCGGCCGCCGCACACGATCGACAGCCGCTCGATGAGGTTCGCGAGCTCGCGCACGTTCCCGGGCCAGCGGTGGCGCGCGAGCGCCGCGAGGGCGGGCGGGCCGAGCTCGACGTGCCCGCGACCTTCCGCCACGTTGTGCGCGATGAAGTCGCGCACGAGCAGCGGCAGATCCTCGATCCGCTCGCGCAGCGGCGGCATCTCGATCGGGAAGACGTTGAGACGATGATAGAGGTCCTCGCGAAATGTGCAGCGCGCGATCGCCTCATCGAGGTTGCGGTGAGTCGCGGCGATGATGCGCACGTTGCAGCGGATCGGCACGTGGTTGCCCACGCGCTCGAACACCCGCTCCTGCAGCACGCGCAGCAGCTTCACCTGCATCGTCGGGCTCATGTCGCCGATCTCATCGAGGAACAGCGTGCCGCCCTCGGCGATCTCGAACCGCCCCTTGCGCGCGGCGATGGCGCCGGTGAACGCGCCTTTCTCGTGCCCGAACAGCTCGGACTCGAGCAGCTCCGCGGGAATCGCGCCGCAGTTGACGGCGACGAACGGGCGCAACCGCCGCGCGCTCAGATCGTGCACGGCCCGCGCGATGACTTCCTTGCCGGTGCCGGATTCGCCGAGGATCAGGACGGTGGACTCGTGGTCGGCGACCTGGCGAATGAGGCCGATCACGTCGCGGATCGGAGCCGAGGTGCCCGTCGGCAGACGCACGCGAGCGCGCTCATCGTGCCGCGCACCGCCCAGCCGGTCGCCCCGCGCCTCGTCCCTCTCAGCAGCGGGCACGACCGCCATTTCAGTTGCCGACATGGGGAGCTATTGTTCACTGAACGACGGCGGAATATTGTGAAACGCCTCCTACCTCGGATGGCGTCGCAAACCAGCGGCCGTGATCCGAATCACAAAGCAGTCGCAGCTCGCGCACGATATGTTGAACCGCGCGCTGTCGCGACATCTCGGCAGCGCGCCCGCCTCGCGCGCGGCGGGCGCTCAGGGCGTGCGGTGGCGACTCTCCGCAACCTGACGACGGTGGCGCCGGAAGGTGAGCTTCTCGATCAAATCCTCGACCAGCTCGCCGGTCGGCGCGAAGCGCACCTTGATCTGGCCGTCGGGCGTGACGTTGGTGATGCGGCCGATGATGCGCAGCGGCTCGGCGAGGAAATCGCGCAGATAGATCTCCGTCACCCCCTGGGCGCCGGCCTCGGGCAGCGGCGGGCCCCCGCGCCAGACCGCGCCGAGCGCATTGAAGCGCACAGGGACGGCGGAGGGCCGCGGGCGGTTGGCGACGACGAGCTGGCCCACGAGGTCGAGCAGCAGATTGATCTTGAAATCGAGCCGCAGCAGCTCCGGGGAGTCCTCGTCCGGCTTCTCCGTGCCCGCGTGCTCCTCGATCGCGGCGCATGCCTGCAGCACCCGCACGTTGCGGTCCGTGAAGCTGGCGGCGACCGCCTGATCGATGGGGCCGGGCAGGGCGCGCCACAGGACTGGAAGCACATCCTGGTAAGCGAGCTCCTCGTAGAGCACTATGGTATCGGCGCCGTCGAACATGCGAGCCACCCGGTGCGCAGCGGCCTCGAGCGCACCCTCACGAGGTTAACGGCCACGGGCGTCCCGAACTTGAGCCGCCCGGGCGACCCGCCGGGGTCCCCGTGCGTGCGGCAAATCACGCGACCGGAGGCACCGAGGAGGCCGAGTCCCGATCGGAAGCCTGCTGCAACTGCGCTCCCGACGCAAGAATCGGCGAGATGTCGTCGGCGGTCTCCTCGGCGAAGTAGCGGCGCATCATCAACGCCTGCTGCAGGCGTCCCTTGCGCACGTATGCCTCGTACAGCAGGTCCTTCATCACCTCGAGAACGACCGCGGCGCTCGCCGTCTCGAGATGCGGCGGATCAGCGCGCAGGTCGGCCTGGGTGCCGAAGATCACGTTCTTGATGAGCGCGAAGGTCTTCATGTCGATGTGGGCCATCTCGCGCACGTCGTTGAGCTCGTCGAACAGGCGCAGCTTCCCCGACTCGCCGAGATCGGCGAATGCCGCTTGCGCCGTGCGGCGACACATCGAGGCGAAGGCGTTGTAGGCGCTGTTCGAGAAGCAGGTGAGGGCTTCGCGGAACAGCAGCTCCACCTCTTCGGGCAAATGCGTGAAGCTGAACTTCTCGCG
>Ga0335074_10000540_pt1 | contig 53014 bp, 48 predicted proteins | sample Lox_Sample_23_FD_206715 | JGI IMG/M metagenome (GOLD analysis project Ga0335074, IMG submission 206715) | Soil microbial communities from Loxahatchee National Wildlife Refuge, Florida, United States - Lox_Sample_2.3 | ecosystem: Environmental > Terrestrial > Soil > Wetlands | place: USA...
TATCAGCAAGCAGGCGCGGGAGGCTTCGCAACAAGCCATCCAGGAATCCGTCGCTCGCCTGCGTGAGGAAGCCGCGAAGGTCCCAAGCGAGGTCGAAGAAGCCTGCCGCTTGGCCCTTTCCAAAACCTCGCAGGACTTGGAGCAAAAAGCCTCCGAAACCCAGCACGAGACGTACGAAGCGTTGCTGAAGGCCTCCGATTGGTATCAAAAGAAGGCGCACACCAACATGCAGTCCGCGCTCGAAAAGGCCGTCGAGCAATCGACGTCTTCCTTGAGGGACCGCGCCGCCGAAATCTCGAGCCTCGCTGCCTCGGAGCTCGATCATCAGCGCCGCGCCTACGTCCACCACGCGCAGGCGCAGATCGAAGAGACCGCGAAGGAAGTGGTCGACCGCGAGCGCGGAAAGCTGGTGGAAAACGCCGAAATCGCCTCGACCGGATTCGCCAATCGCGTGAGCCAGCTGACGGCGGATTCATTCAAGAAATTCGAGGAGTCCTCGCGCGCGGCGCTGGAAAAGGCGCGGTCGGACATGGAATTTGTGCGTGAGACTTCGTTCGTTGAGTATGAAAAGAAGATTGAAGAGCGTATCACGCTCGGCATCGAACAAGCCCGCACGCAGCTGCAGTCGCAACTTGTGCCGCTGATGGAAGAATGGGATGCCGAACGCGAATCCGAAAAGCGCGTTTGGATGGAAGCGCTGAAGAAACAGACGGACGAATCGGTGGAGCACTATAAAACGCGGCTCGAGAACGCATCGAATTCGTGGCTCCTCGCATCAGCCGCCACGCTCGGACAAAATTCGCAGGCGATGCTCGATACGCTTGCCAAAGCCGCCGAAAAACGCATCCGCGAAACCTGCGCCGACGTGCTTGCCGGCATGGGCGATCAGCTGAAAGAACGCCTGCTTGGCATCTCGACGCGCTTTACCCCGGAAGATGAATCGGGCGACGCTCCGGCTGCAACGCCCGCTCCGCCCAAGAAAAAACCATAAGCTTCTTCGCGGGCCAACCAAGAGCAGCCGCCTTCACAAATTGCGCTTCTGCTCCGCCGTGTGCTTGCGCAACCAACCATTCAGATTTTCGAAATTGAATTTTCCCGTTTCGTAAAGCCCGAGCACAAAACGCGACGTCTCTTCGAGGCCGGTCGTAATCCAGGTACCGTTAAGGGCCAGGAATGTGTACGCGACGGCGAACGCGGTCCGCTTGTTGCCGTCGATGAAGGCGTGATTCTGGCTCAAGCTCTCCCAAAGAGCGGAGGCTTCCTCGATTATGTCGGCATAGTAACCCGTTTGCGGGCGATACAAGGCGGACTCGAGCAGTCCGCGGTCACGAACTCCGTGCAGTCCGCCGTAACGCTCGATCTGGTCGGCATGAATGGCGAGCACCTCAGTTAGGGTGAGGTATTCGCTCACTCAGCCAGCTTCTTATAGAGCGGCCCATATTTTTCAAGGCTGGCTTGATAGAGAGCCATGACGTCGGGCCGAGGCTTGCTCCCCTTGTATTTCTCGAGCAGGTCCGAGAGAGCCTCATCGACCAGCGCCTGAAGCTGACGGCCTTCGCTGGCCGCTAAATGGCGCAGGTCTGAGAGGATTTCCGGAGCAACTTGCGTGGCAAACTTTTCCCGGCTGTTCATAAACCCACTCTATCAAGATTCATCATGATCTGTCAAGACGCCCTCCGCCCGCGTTTCCACCGCCTCAAATCCCCCGCTTTTCCCTTGGCGCCGCCGCCTCGGTATAATGACCCTCATGTCCAACCAGTCGTATCTGAGCGTTTGGTGCGAGGATTTCTCCGAAGAGCGGATGATCGAGCGTTACGGCGAATTCCTGACCACGGTTCCCTTCTCCGCTGGCAAGCCTGGCTTCAGCTATCTGACGATTCGCGCCGTAGATCCCTCGGAATCGCCCATTTTCGAGCAGGATTTGCGCTCGGTGCCCCTCGATCCAGGCGGAATCATCGAGCTGGTGAAAGATCATCTCCATTCCGATTGCGCTTACGAGGCCCAGGCGCATTGGGACCTCTGGTCGTTCGAGCCCGCGGCCAGCGCGGGTTGGCGCAACGAGCCTCAACCAGTCGAGCTGATCTGCTACGGCGAGGATTACGACGGCGGCGCCCATAGCGAAAGCGGTCATTTGCAGGCGGTCTTGGGATTCGAGCACTTCTTTACGGGGCACGCGGGGCTGCTGGGAATGCGGCGTGATCCAGCCGCCGCGGCGCAAAGCCCTGAAGAGGCGCGCTTCCTGGAAGCAATGGCCTGGCCCGAAAACCTTGAAAAGTACCAAGAACGGACGCGCGAAAATATTCGCCGGCTGATGGATTGGGTTCGCAATATCGAGCGAGCGATCCCGGATGGCCGCGTGCGTCTCTGGTCGGAAGGCGAGGACAATTTTGAGGCCCGTCTCGAAGAGATTCTGGCCGCTCGCTAGCGCACTCAGGCTGCCGCTTTCCCAGCCAGTTAAACGTGAATCCGAAGCGGTCCTCGATAGATCAAACTTCGGTGGCAAAGCGCCCGTTTATAATTTCGTTCGGATTGGTCCAGAGGTGGCGCGGATGTTCTCGATTCCATGTAGTATTTCGGCTAGCAAGGTAGTCAAAATGACGCTTTTTGCGTCTAAGCCCTGAAAAATGAGCGCCGCTGCCGAGCCCGTGTCCGCCGCAGTCGCCAAGTCCCCGCGCCAACCCTCCGGCTGGGAGAATATGCGCCCCTTGCTCCCCTATGTGTGGCGCTACAAGGGGATGACCTCCGTCGGCCTGCTCGCCCTGGCCCTGATGGGAATCATCGGTTCGATTCCCCAGCTTATTCAGGGCATCATCGCGGACTCGCTCACCGGGTTGCCGCGGCCGCTGACCACCCTGAGCGGCACGGCACGCGACTTGCTGGCTCCGCTGCTTGCGCATTACGCGCCGCTTAGCACGCGCGCGCTCGGCTTTTACTGCGTCACCATCGTTGTGGTGATGGCGGTAAAGGGATTCTTCACGTTCTGGTCGCGGTGGATCCTGATCGGGATGTCTCGCGAGGTCGAGTTCGATCTGCGCGACGATATTCTCGCCAACCTGATACGCCAGGACCCTGAATTTTACGTCCGCAACCGCACCGGCGATTTGATGTCCCGCGCCACGAACGATCTGAATAATGTGCGCATGGTCCTCGGCCCGGGCATCATGTACACGGCGAACACGATAGCGACGGCGGTCATTTCGCTCTACTTCATGATGAAGCTCTCCGGGTCGCTCACGCTGTGGACGCTGATTCCCGTGCCGTTCGTGGTGCTGTCCGTCTATTACTTCGGCCGCATCATCCACAGCGTTTCGGAACGAATTCAGGCAGCGCTGGGCACGCTTTCCACGCGCGCGCAGGAAAACCTCACAGGCGTCCGCGTCGTCCGCGCTTACGCGCAGGAAAATCAGGAAATGGCCTCGTTCGAAGAGGCCAATCGCGAGTACGTGAACCGCTACGTGCGCCTGATCGGCGCCTGGAGCCTTTTCTTTCCTGCGCTTACCGGCATGATCGGCGTGAGCGTCGTAATCCTGCTCGGCAAGGGCGGCATTTCCGTGATGACCGGCGCGATTTCGCTCGGCACGCTGTGGTCGTTCTATTCATTTCTCGGCCAGCTCACATTTCCTATCATCGCGCTCGGCTGGGTGACGAATATTTTCCAGCGCGGCGCCGCATCGATGGGACGATTGAACTACATCCTTGACGCGCAGCCGGGAATCCGCGACGCGGCAGCGGCCGCCTCCGGCGGGACCAACGGCCATTCCCATGCAGAACCTGCGAGAACTGTTCCCACGGCCGCGGAGATTCGCGGGGATATTGAGTTCCGTCATCTCACCTTTGCCTATCCTACGGCGCCGGACGATCCGGTGCTGATCGACATCAACCTCCACGTCCCCGCCGGTTCGACGCTGGCGATCGTCGGCCCAACCGGCTGCGGCAAATCCACTCTCGCCGCGCTCGTGGCGCGCCTTTGGGAAGCGCCGCAAGGCACTCTCTTGCTTGATGGCCGCTCGATCCGCGACTATCCCCTTCAGCAACTGCGCCAGGCTATCGGCTATGTCCCGCAAGACACATTCCTTTTCAGCGAGACTCTGCGCGAAAATATCGCCTTCGGAGTGCAGGACGCCTCCGACTCGCGGGTCCTCGGCGCAGCCGGCATCGCCTGCATCGATACGGACATCGAGGGCTTCCCGCATCGCTACGAAACGATGGTTGGCGAACGTGGCATCACGCTCTCCGGCGGGCAAAAGCAGCGTACCTCTCTCGCCCGCGCCGTGATCCGCGATCCGCGCATCCTGATCCTCGATGACTCGCTCTCCGCCGTCGATACCGATACGGAAGAGCGCATTCTGCGCGCCTTGCGCGGCGTGATGGCCCAACGCACCACAATCCTGGTCTCGCACCGCGTCTCCACCGTGCAAGGTGCCGACCAGATCGTCGTATTGCAAAACGGCCGCATCATCGAGCGCGGCACGCACGAATCGCTGCTCGCCCAGCAGGGCGAATATGCCGAGCTCTATCAGCGGCAATTGCTCGAGGAAGAGTTGGCACGCGAATGAGCGACTTCCGCGAAGAAGAGAAACTCGGCAAGCTTTACGACACGCGCCTCACGCGCCGGCTGATGAGGTATCTGCGGCCCTATCGCTGGAAAGTGATCCTGGCCGTGAGCATGAGCTTCGCGGTGGCCGGGGCGGATATTCTCGGACCGTACCTCTTCGCTGTCGCCATCGATAAGTTCGTGGTGCCTGCCGCGCAAGGCAGGGTGCCGCACCATCAGGCGTTCGTCGGGCTGATGTGGATCGTTATCGCGTTTCTTGCCGCGCTCGCAGCCAGCTTCGGCTTGCAATACGTGCAGGTCAGCATCATGCAATGGGTCGGCCAGCAGACCATGTACGACATGCGCAAAGAGATTTTCGAGCATCTCCAGCGCCTGCCCATGAGCTTTTACGACCGCAGCCCGGTCGGCCGCCTCGTCACCCGTGCCACTACCGACGTCGACGCTCTCAACGATCTCTTCGCCTCGGGCGTCGTTGCCATGCTGAACGATTTTGTGATGCTCTTCGGCCTGGCAGCCTTTTTGACCGCGTGGCACCCGCTGCTCGGCGTCGTGACGCTCTCGCCGCTGCCGCTGATGATCCTGCTCACCTATTTCTTTCGCAATCACGTGCGCGACGCCAACCGCCGCATCCGCACCGCCATCGCGCGCATCAACGGCTTCCTCCAGGAGCACATCAGCGGCATGGCTGTGGTGCAGCTCTTCAATCGCGAAACGAAATCGCGCTCGCAATTTTCCGAGCTGAACAAGAACTACATGGAGGCCTACAAGGACGCTATCGACGCCTTCTCGTATTTTTATCCCGGCGTCGAATTCCTCAGCATGTCCGGCATCGCGCTGGTCTATTGGGTGGGTGGGCACCGCGTGATCGGCGGAACGATTGAAATTGGCGTCTTGCTCGCGTTTATGCAATACGCGCAGCGCTTCTTCCGCCCGATTCAGGACCTCAGCGAAAAATTCAATATCCTCCAGGCCGCGATGGCCGCTTCCGAGCGCATTTTCACCCTGCTCGATGAGCCCATAATGATCGAATCCGCCGCCCAGACGCGGACATTGCCCAACGTGCTTGGCGGCATCGAATTTCGCAATGTCTGGTTCGCCTACCGCGGCGGCGCCGAGCCCAAGGAAGAAGACTGGATCTTGCGCGACGTGTCCTTCAAAGCCGACCCCGGCCAGACACTCGCTATCGTCGGCCACACCGGCGCCGGCAAAACCACGATCATTCAACTGCTGCTGCGTTTTTACGAAATCCAGCGCGGGCAAATTCTGATCGACGGCGTCGACATTCGCGAGCTGGATTTGCAGGAGCTCCGCCGCCTTTTCGGCATCGTCTTGCAGGACTCGTTCCTTTTTACCGGCACGCTCGAATCCAACGTCCGCCTCGGCACGGCTTCCGTCGACCGGGAAATGGCCGAGAGCGCGCTGCGCGAAGTCGGGCTCGGTCCGTATATCGATTCGCAGGCCAAAGGCATTGAGACGCCCGTCACCGAGCGCGGCGGCACGCTCTCCGTGGGACAGCGCCAGCTCGTGAGTTTCGCGCGCGCCCTCGCCCATGATCCCAAGCTGCTGATTCTCGACGAAGCCACATCGAGCGTCGATACGAACACGGAAATCCTGATTCGCGAAGCTCTTGACCGCCTGCTCCGCGGGCGCACGGCGATTGTGATCGCTCACCGCCTCAGCACGATCCAGCATGCAAACCGAATCCTCGTCTTCCACAAAGGCCGGTTGCGCGAGCAGGGCTCCCATCAGGAGCTTCTCGCGCTGCGCGGCATCTATTACCGCCTCTATCAGCTGCAATACAAAGAGCAGGAGCTGCGCACGCTTCCTGGCCCGCGCGCGGGCGGCGTCTTTCCCGAGGCGCTTCCTGCGAATGACTGAAGCGGCATGAGCGCTCCCACAATCCTTCTCTCCGCCGGCGAAGCTTCCAGCGACATGTATGCCGCGCGTCTCGCGCGCGATTTGCGCGAACGGACCGGCGCGCGCATTTTCGGCATGGGCGGGCCGCGCATGGCCGAGGCCGGCGTTGAATTGATCGCGGACTATCACGAAGTCGCCGTCGTCGGAATCGCCGAGGTGCTGCACAAGATTCCGTCGGTCGTCAGTGTGCAGAATCGCCTCGCTCGTGAAGCCGTCCGGCGCAAAGCCGACTTGGCGATCCTGGTCGATTCGCCTGGCACGCATCTTGGCGTGGCTCGCCGCCTGAAACCGAAGAAAATCCCCGTGGGCTATTTCATCGGCCCGCAAATTTGGGCCTGGCGCGCCGGGCGCGTGCGAATCGTGCGGCGGCGTGTCAAAAAAATGGTCGTGATCTTCCCGTTTGAAGAGAAAATCTATCGCGATGCGGGAGTTCCGGTCGAATTCGTTGGGCATCCGTTAGTTGATGTCGTGAAGCCAACGATGACGCGCCAACAGTTTGCCGCAAGGCTCGCGCTCGATCCCGAAAAACCCATCGTCGCCCTGCTCCCCGGCAGCCGCAAAAACGAAATCGCGCGGAACTATCCGATTGTTGCGCAGGCTTGCGCCAACCTGATCCGCAGCGGCGGCAAATTAGCGGAAGTCCAGTTTGTCCATGTAGCTGCTCACGGCCTGGGCCCGGAGCTTTTCGCGCCCTACGCCCAAGCCGGACTGAAAGTCCATCGCATCGAGGGGGGCGCCTACGACGCTCTTGCCGCAGCCGATTGCGCCATCGTCGCCAGCGGAACGGCGACAATCGAAGCCGCGATTCTCGGCACCCCGATGGTCGTCGTCTATCGCGTTTCGCCGCTGAGTGCATTCCTCGCGCGGCCGCTGATCCAGACGAAGTTCTTCGCCATGCCGAATCTCATCGCCGGCCGCCAGGTCGTTCCGGAACTGATTCAAGGCCACTTCACCCCACAAGCCGTGGAACGCGAGGCGCGCCGCCTGATCGAATCTCCTGAAGCGCGTTCCGAGATGCGCGAGGCCCTGTGCGAAGTCAGTTCCCGGCTCGGCCCCGGCGGCGCCATCGAGGGCGCCGCGGACGTGTTTGCAACGATGCTATAGGCGCTGGCGCGTGGGCAACGGAAAGCGGTACTCTGGTATCTTAGAAATGCAGCCGTAAACGCGTTCTGAGAGGCCCGCTTGTTGCCTAGAACTCGCAATTTCATCGTCCCAATATTTCTTGTTCTTTTGGCGGCCGCTCACATCTCTGCCCAGGGGATGCGCCAGTTCCCGTTCCGCGCAACCAACTACAACGTCGAAGCCATTCTTCACCCTGAAAATCAGACGATCCAAGCCGAGGTAAAAGTGGACTTCGCCGCCTCGCAAGTGGGGCGCACGGTGCTCGTCGAGCTTCACCCGGACTTGGTCATTTCCTCGGTGAAAACCGCTTCCGGCCAGTCGCTCACATTTAACCGCGACGGAAATTCGCCCCTGCTCGTCAGCATCGAGCTCCCGCAAGCCGCCACCCCGGGCAAAACAGTTTCGCTGACCTTCGATTACGCCGGCCCGATTTCCAGCATGGACGACAGCCCCACGCCCGGAATGCGCTTTGGCTCGATCGATAAGACTTCGGCATATCTGCTCCTGCCGGCCCGCTGGTTTCCGCTCACCGATTTCCCTTCGAATCGCTACACGGCGACTTTCAAGCTGATCGTCCCCGAAACTTTCCAGGTCGCCGGGACGGGCAAAGCCGACCCGCCCACAACGGTTCCATCGATGCCCGGTTCACCCAACGCGGAAAGCCAGTTGCAATACATTTTTCACTGCAACACGCCGTCGCCCGCAGGATCCTTTGTAGCCGGGCCGCTCCAACTGACGAACGCGCCGACCGAAGGCTATCAGTTCGCCGTATATACGCCGCAATCGCAGGCCGCCACGGCCAAGGCTTACGCCGAAACGGCCGCTCACATCATGGATTTCTACACCGAAACTTTTGGCGCTCTGCCCGCAGGTGACATGAATCTCACGATCGCTCAAATGCCGGACGGTTCGCTCGAAGGCTATTCCGCGCCGGGCCTGCTTCTTCTCAGCGCGCGCTCGTGGTCTACGGCAAAGCCCAACGAAGGTTTGCTGGCGCAGCTTGCAGCCGGCCAATGGTGGGGCGATCAGGTCTTGCCCGCTACGCCGACAGATGTCTGGCTAACCGATGGCCTCGCGCACTACGCTCAGGCGATGTATGCCGAGCAGTCGGACGGCGTTGCCGGTCTGCACAGCGCATTGCAGGAATTTGCCGTGGGCGCGCTGATGTATGAAAGCGTCACGCCCGTCGCGGACGTCCAGAGCCTTGGCGCTTATTCGGACCAATACCAGTCGATCGTGGAAGACAAGGGCGCAATGGTTTTCCACATGCTGCGCAGCGAGCTGGGAGACGATCAGTTCGACGCGCTCGTGCACCAGTTCTATCAGCAATACGCCGGGAAGGCGGCTTCGATCAATGATTTCGAGCAGCTCGCCGGTTCGCACGTGCCGCCGCCGCAGAACCCGGGCGATCCGCCGGTGAACCTCACGTCATTCTTCGCCCAGTGGCTGGATTCGACCGGCGTTCCCGAGTTCAGCATGGATTACGTGGTTTATCGCACGCCCAAAGGCTTCGAAGTGATCGGCAAGATCAAGCAGGATCTCGATACATTCAGCATGCCCGTGGAAATTCGCGTGGATACAGACGGCAACCCCGTCACAGAGAAAACGCTCGTCAGCGGCACCAGCTCGAATTTCATGGTCCAGACTTTCGGCCGCCCCAAACCCGGCGGCGTGATCATCGATCCCGATAACAACCTTCTCAAGTCGAGCCCGCACCTGCGCGTCCTGGCGCTCGTCGCGCGCGGCGAAGATCTCGCCGCCGTCGGCAAATATTACGAGGCCATCCAGGAATATCAGCGCGCGCTGGACGTGCAGCCGAACAATTCGCTCGGTCATTTCCGCATGGCCGAGGCGATGTTCTACCAGAAAAACTACAATTCGGCGGCCAACGAATTCCGCGCCGCGATTGGCGGCGACCTCGACCCCAAGTGGGTCGAAGTCTGGAGCCACATTTACATGGGGAAGATTTACGACATTCTCGGTCAGCGCGACCGCGCCGTAAACGAATACAGCCTCGCGGAGCATCTGCGTGACGACACCGCCGGCGCGCAGGAAGAAGCGCGGATGTATATCCAGAAGGCCTACAATCCGAATCAGCCGGGCGGCACGGCCACGGCGAGCACGAATACAACCGCCGCGGCGACTTCGAATACAAATACCCCCGCCGGAGACTCGTCCAACGGTGAGCCGACTCTGAAACGCCGGACGGAATAACGCGCTATTCCATTTCCTTGAGCGCGCTTTCAAACGCCGCGAGCGTCTGCTTATCGAAGAGAACGAAATAGATTTTCTCGAGCGACGTCGGGCTTTCCAGATGCCGCCCGGCTTCCCGCAACATGATTTCCGCGCATTCCTTCACTGGAAATCCCGCGATGCCTGTGCCGACCGCCGGGAACGCGATCGTCTTCAGATTATTCTGCGCCGCGATCCGAAGAGCGTGCGCCGTGGAACTTCGCAGCGCGTGCGCTGTCGTCTGCCCGCCGAGCTGCATGCTGGCCGCATGAATCACATGCCGCGCCTTCAGATCGCCTCCCGCAGTCATCGCCGCGCCGCCCACCGGAATCATTCCGATCGCGTCGCACTCTTCCTGAATCGCTCGCCCGCCTTTGCGCCGGATCGCACCCGCCACCCCGCCGCCAAGTTTTAGATCGTTATTAGCGGCGTTGACGATCGCATCCACGTCCATTTCGGTGAGATCGCCCTGCATCAATTCGATTCGGCGGGAATTCTTCATCGAGGGAGATCGGCGGATTCAGAGCTTGGTGATCTCTTTTTTGTCGAAGCCCAGCAGCACGCGACGGCCCGCGCGAATCACCGGTCGGCGAATCAGGTTCGGCCACTTCGCCATCAGACGGATGGCTTGCTTGCGGGTCGGCGGCTCTTCTTTCATATTTTCCTTGCGATAAACTTCGTTGCGCGGATTCAAAAACTCCTTGTAGTCATGTTCGCCGATCAGTTTCTCCAGTTCCGTCGCGCTCAACCGGTCCTTCACCAGATCGCGGTAGTAAAGCTGATATCCGCGCCTCTCCATGAACTTCTTCGCCTTGCGGCACGTGGTGCAGTTCGGATTGTGCAGAAACTGCGCTGTCTTCTTTCGCGTGGTTCCGTTGGACGCCTTGCTCTGGCTCTTCGCCGGGCTCATCTCGCTCTCCTGAACGTGCGGTTATCAACCGCCGAAGTCCGCTGCCGCCGAAAACGCATGCTCTCTCACGGCGAGTTTTTCAGCTCTCTCGCCGATCTTGCGCATGTATTCGCGCCGGTCCGCAACGCGCAGCACTTCCTCAAGAAACCAGTCCTCGAAATCCTCTGCGCGCCGCGAACGCTCATGGTACCCCGAAAACGCTTCGTCGTCGCGCCCATAATATCCCTGCACCGGCGAAGGATAAGCGCCCCAGGGTTCGTGCACCACCGCCGCAACCAGAAATCCGGGAATCAGTGTGCGGTTCGGGTCCGAAGCGATCACCGCGGGGTCCACAATTTCTTCCGCCACAACGATCACCTTGCGCGATGCCCGTGCCCCATCCACGGCCACGCCCAGGCTGCCCCACAAATGCGCATTGCCGTATTCATCGGCGCGCTGCACGTGCAGGATCGCCACATCGGGCCGCAGCCCGCGCACCGCGATCAATTTTTCCTCGCTCACCGGCGACGCAAATTCTCGCAAATTGCCGTTCCTCTTCAGCAAGTCGCTGCCGAGCGTCGCATAGGTCGGCAAAAATGGCACTCCCATCGCTCCCGCGTGCAGTGCGAGCCCCAGCGTCAAATTCGAGTAGTCCACCGCCTCGATTCGCCGCGGCTTTCCTTCCTCCACCGCGCGCCCAAAACAATGTCCCAGGCCCGCCGATGCGTTCCCCACCCACGCCGTCATCACGCGCGAAGCGCATCCCGCGCCGATCATTTGATCGAACAGCATGTCCGAAATCGGCGCAACCAGCGTCAAGTCCTTTCGTCCTTGCCGCATGAGTTCGTGTCCCGCCGCGAACGGAACATTCTGCTCGAGCTGCGCGCACATCAGCACCATCGCGCCCGCGGGCACGTGCCGCTCGATCGCCTGCTGCATCGTCATCAGTTTCGAAGGAGCGTTCATGCAATCTGCCTCTGCCGCTTATCTCGTCCGGAATCGCTCAGGATCGAATTCGCGAATCGCCGCTAACTCCTCATCGCTCGGCGGTGGCGTCTCGAGCAGTTCATCCGCCACGCGCAGCGTCCAGCCCGTATTCGCAAGCAGGTCCTCCATCCTCACGCCCGGATGGACCGAACTGAGCTGCGCCTCGCCGTCCGACCCGAAACGCATCACGCCCAGCGTCGTGACAATCGCCCCAGGCCCGGAATTCGCCGGCAATCCTTCGCGCCGCCGCCAATCCTCGCCCTCGCCATATCCCGGCGAAGTCAAATGGCTCACGCGTTCGCGCAGTCCCTCGCGCTCGTGCGGAATCATCACCACCGTGCGCCGCGCAAGGCACGCAATATCGCAACCTCCGCCCGCCCCAGGCAAACGCCGCGCTCGCCCGTGCCGCTCTCCCCAGATCGTATTCACGTTCCCGAAGCGGTCCACTTCAGCCGCGCCTAGCAATCCCACCTGCACGCGTCCCTGCTGCAGGAATCCCATCGTGTCGAGCATCCCGCCGCAGAACGTCGCGCCCCGCACGTTCGCCGGATCGCCCATCGTGCGGAGCATCGCGGCAGGCGGCCGCTCGCGAACCACGCCATTTTCGAAAAGCGCGATTGCCGCGGGCGCATGGGTCTTCTGCGCAACCAGGAACGCCAGCAGCGGGAGCCTCATTCCGACAAACGCCATTTCTCCATCGCGAATCTCTCGCGCCGCCGCCGCAATCATCATTTCGTCCGGCGTATAGCTCCGTGCGGCAGATTCGAGGCGGCGGGTCATCGGAAAACTCAAAGGATCACCCTTTTTGCTTAACTCGCATTCAGATGCGGAAAGTCGCGTGGCGGTTGGGAGTCTTCCGAACCGGCGGCAGGCGAAGAAAACGTGGCTTTGGCGACTGAGTTTAATAGCCGCGGAAATTCGGTTTGCGTTTTTCGAAGAACGCGGCCAATCCCTCGGCGCAATCTTCGGTGGTGAAGCAGTGGGCCTGCAGTCGAATCTCTTCGCTGAGCGCGTCTTCCATCTCGCGCTTTTTGTCTCCGATCATCGTCCGCTTCACGTCGCGATAAGCTAACGGCGGTCCCGCCGCAAGATGCTCCGCCAGCTTTCGCGTCTCTTCCGCGAAACTATCCGACGGAAACACTTGATACACGATGCCGATCCGGCAAGCCTCAGACGCATCCAGCGTCTCGCCTGTATAGAAAAGTTCTGACGCTCGCGAGAGCCCGATCAGCCGCGGCAGGAAATATGTGGCCCCGAAATCCGGATACAGCCCCAGTTGCGCGAAGCCCTGCGAAAAAGTCGCCTCTGCCGACGCAATCCTCAAGTCGCACGCCAGCGCCAGGCTCATTCCCCCGCCGGCCGCCGGTCCATTCACCGCCGCCACCACCAGCTTCGGCATCGTCGCAATCGCCAGGCAAATTTCTTTCCCTGCGATCAGCAGCTCTTCGATCTCCTTCACGGCCTTGCGATTCCGCGCGTCGCGGATTTCATTCAAATCTCCGCCCGCCGAAAACGCTCTTCCCGCGCCCGTCAGCACAATCGCGCGCACGCTTTTATCGTCCGCAGCCACCAGCAGAGCATGCAGCAGCGCGCGGCACATCGGCGCCGTCAGCGCGTTCAGCTTGTCGGGACGGTTCATGCGCAGCGTCAAGACCGCGTCCGACCGTTCCTGCAGGATCGTATTTTCGGTGGGTGTTTGCTTCAGGGGTGCCGTAGCCATCCGCCGGGCCGCCTCGCTAGTTCTGGAGATTCTTGAGCAGCAGGGCGAGCTTCTTGAAATATCTCATTTTCACGCCTTTTTCCGAACCGCCATTCTGGCCGCTCGTGGAAGGCAGCACGAAAACCTGCGCGCCGTAGAGCTGCTCCTTCTGCAGCCCTAGTTTACACTCGCGCCCGGAAAATTTCTCGTAGACCATCTTGCCGTTGAACGCGATCACCTTGGGCCGCATTTCCTCCAGCTTCTGCGCCAGCAGCACGCGCCCTTCGGCAAACTCTTCCCTTTCGAGTTCCTCGATCCCGCGCGTCGGCCTCTTCACCAGATCCGTCATCCCGATGCCGAACTCGACGATCCGCCGGTCGTCCTCGTATCCGATCGGTTCCGGAATCACGCCCGACTCATACATCAGTGGCCAAAACTGGTTTCCTCGCCCCGCATAATAATGCCCCACGCGAGCGGACCTGTCGCCCGGGTTTGATCCCACCAGGATCATCTTCATATTTTTGCGCAGATAGTCTGGCAGTGTTCGCATTTGAACCTTGGTTTTTGACCCCTCGCATCCGAGGGTAATAGTACGCCGGCGAAACGCCGCCGTGAATCGATGTACCTCAATTAAAACGCAGGACGCGCTCTCGTACTAGGCCCCGCCCGCTCTCGTGGCGCGTGTCAGTAAACGCGGACAACGCCTCTCATTCCCACTTGCTCGAATCGTTAAGCCCCTGCGGGCATCCAATTTGGCGGAGGGTTCATGTCCGCGCAAGCGTGCTGTTTCGGTTGGTTTATGCAAAAATGGGGAATGAGCACGCCCAAGATGAATCCTGAGCCTCCAAGATCGATGGCCACGCCCGCGTTGCCTTCAAAGGTCGTCAAAGACGACGAAGGCGCCCTGGTTGCCGCAGCCAAGGCTGGGGACGTCTCCGCCTTTGAGACTCTGGTGAGCCGTTACGAGCGCAAGATTTTCCGCCTCACCCAGAACATCACTCAAAACCGGGAAGACGCCGAAGACGCCATGCAGGAGGCGTTCCTCAAGGCTTACGAACACCTCGGCAATTTCGAGGGCAATTCCCGCTTTTACACCTGGCTCGTTCGCATCGCCGTCAACCAGGCGCTGATGAAGCTCCGCAAGCGCCGCCCCAACCAGATCTCTCTCGACCAGGAAATTGAAACCGGCGAAGATTCCATGCCCCGCGAAGTGGAAGACTGGGGCCCTTCGCCGGAGCAGCGTTATCAGCAGACCGAGCTCTCTGAGATTCTCTCGGAGGTGATTGGCGAGCTCGACCCTTCGTTCCGCGTCGTTTTCCAGTTGCGGGACATTGAGGAATTGTCCACCGAGGAAACGGCTGAGGCTTTGGGTCTTTCCGTACCTGCGGTAAAATCCCGCTTGCTTCGGGCGCGCCTCAAGCTCCGCCAGAAGCTGAATCGCTACTTCCGGCAGGGAGAAGCGTCGTGAAGCCGAAGTGCAATAAAATTCTGAGCGAGCTTTCTGATTATCTCGATGAAGGGATTGACCCGGCGCTTCGAGCCGAAATCGAAGAGCACTTGATGAAGTGCAAGGACTGCCGGGTCGTAGTAGATACCACGCGAAAGACCATCGACATTTTCTGCAATTCCGAACCCGCCCCGATCCCCGACGACGCCCGCCACCGGCTTTACGACGCCCTCCAGAAAAAAATGCGCAACTGCCGCTGCTGATCGAGCCTCCTCCTACTCTTATCGCTCCATGATCTCCTTCAGCTTGTTCATCTCCGTGTCCATTTCGCGCATCGCCTGATCGAACTGTTCGTTTGTCATCACGGGCGGCTGGAACAGCGTCATCATCACCGTCGATCCTTCGCTATTCGGCACCACGCGCGAATAGACCTTCCACGTCGCCTGCGGGTCCTTCCACACATGATCGAATAACCCCAACTCCTTCACGCCCTCGATCTTCAGCTGCCCCTCCCCAAATTTCGTCACCGCGTTGAACCATCCATCGTTTCCGGGGCTCACGGACCGAAGGTTCACCACCGCATACTGCGGCCAGTTCATCGGGTTCGATAGAAAGCCATATACCTTCTCCGGCGCCGCCTGAATGTCTATCGATTTGATTGCAGATCGCGCTATCTTCTTCATCGCATTCTCCTCGCTGCCTTAAGTGGTATTTGTTGTTGTCTTCAGTTCGTTGCGCTTCGCGCGTCCTGACGCGCACCCGGAAAGTATTGGATGCATTCATCTCCGTCTCGGCCGAAGTAGCGCACTTTCTTGCCATAGAGATAGACGATGTAAAAGGCGCAGCCCGCAGCCGTCGCTTCGCGCACGAAATCCGCGTAACCCGCTTCCCCGGCCTGCACCCTCTTGTTGATCGCCTCGAGCTTATCCGCCGAGAATTCCGGAGCAACGCCGTCATGCCGCAGCGCCACGGTCAGGACCAGGGATTCGCCGCCTCTCGCGTAGTAACGAAACTCATTCCGCACGAAATCCACGTGATACGCTTCCAGGCCCTCTTTCATCAGCGTTCCAAGCAACTCGGCGAACGTGATCTTCCTTGCCAGCACCTTGCCAATCGCTTCCTCGATCGCTTGTTGATCCATTCTGTCCTCTATTCCACTGGCATCTGCGTCAGTCCGTGCAGCGCCGCCGTCTTCTTCAATATCTCGGTCAGCGTCTTCCGCTCCGCCTGCGTGAGCACTCCGAAGAACTCCTGGTCGTTCTCGTCGGCCAGTTTCGCCAGCCGCGGCACCATTTCCACCGCCCTGTGCGTCAACTCGATATCCTGGTAGCGCCGGTCCGTCGCCGACTCCTTGCGCGTCACCAGCCCCTTCGCCAGCAGCCGGCTGACCAATTTGGAGACTGCCCCGCGCGAAAGCCCCGTTAGCTCCGCCACCGTACTCGGCGAAGTCGTATCCTCTCCGCCGTACATCTCGCGCATCACCACCCACTCGGCCACCGTCACCCCGCTCGCCTCCAGCTTTCGCGCGAAGGCGTACGACACGTTGTTCGAAACCAGTCTCATCCAGAATCCGATGTGCTTCGTCAGCTGGCTCGCCTCCAGCCTCTTGGTCTTCTGTTTCACCCCGCTCGCTCTCTCCATGAGATGCATATTAGTTTCCTGGGAAACTATTGTCAAGGACAATGTTTGCCGCCCTCGAATCCTCTTCGCCCCGCTCCTGCCAGCCCGTCACTGGCTGTCGGACTGTTGTCCTCGTAACTCGTTGAAAACACTCACCGACGCTTCCTCCAGCCCGTCACAAAGATCGACGTTTTTCCCACTCTCCACTCGTGTCAAAATCCTCATGAAAAGGAGTGACCCCGTGCCGCTGATCTTGTCCGAATCCGACGTTCGCTCGATCCTCACCATGCCCATCGCCATGGAAGCCGTTGAAAATTGCTTCCGCCGGCTTGCTGATGGCGCCGCCACCACGCAGCCGCGCCGCCGCCTTCGCTTCGGCGAAAAAGGCTTTCTTCATTACATGGCCGCCGCGGATTCCGCCGCAGGCTGTCTCGGCATGAAGCTGTACACCACTTCCCCGCAGGGCGCGCGCTTCCTGGTCCCCCTCTTCCGCACAGACACTGGAGAAGCCGTCGCCTTCATAGAAGGCAATTACCTTGGCCAGATCCGCACCGGCGCTGCAACCGGCGTCGGCACCAAATATATGGCCCGCGACGACGCAAAGACGCTCGGCATTATCGGCACGGGCTTGCAGGCACGGACGCAACTCGAAGCCGCCCTCCTCGCGCGCAAATTCGAGCTAGTTCGGGCGTTCGGTCGCGACAAAGATCGCTGTGAGCAATTCGCCAAAGAAATGTCGGAAAAGTTCGCCATCACTGTCACACCCGTAGACTCAGCCAAGGACGCCGTTTCCGGCGCCGATGTGCTGATCACGATGACCAATTCAATGAAGCCCGTCGTCGATGGAAAATGGCTCAGTCCGGGAATTCACATCAACGCAGCTGGCTCGAACTTCGCGCAGAAAGCCGAGCTCGACGCAAAATCTGTCCTCTGGTCGGACGTAATCGCCGTCGATTCGATCGAGCAGGCAAAAATGGAGGCAGGCGACCTGATTCAGGCCTTCGAAGGAGATGATTCGCGCTGGGAATCAGTCCGCGAACTGAGCCAAATTATCGCCGGCAAAGTCGAAGGCCGCAAGGACCCCAAGGAAATCACGCTATTCAAATCGGTCGGAATCGCCGAGGAAGACGTCGCCACAGCCGCCCGCGTCTACGAAATCGCCCGCGAAAAAGGCCTCGGCCGCGATGTTCCCATGTGGCAAGAGTAAAGGTGACGAAGAGGCGGTGCGCTAGAAATTGAAGTGATACCGGAAAACGCGGGCTTGCCGCGTATCGAGGACGAGCAAATCGTTCGCCGGCGTCACCGCAATCGGCGGCGCGGAATGCTGATCGACGCCGAGTTGTGCCGAAAGATCGAAATCGCCCTGCGGTTTCCCGCTCAGCGTCCACACGTGCAGCGTCTTGCCGTCAGGATCAGCCAGGAAAACGAAATTCGAGGAAATCGCAAACTGATCGCCAATTCGAGTAAGCGCCGGCGTGCTTGGCGGGTCAACCGAAGCGCCGGTCGGCGGATCTGGCGCCAGCGAAATTTGCGAGCTGAATTTTCCCTCGTCAAAGCGCGACAGCGAGTTCTGCGCCATTCCGGCAACGTAGATCGCATCGCCCGGTCCCGACATCACAAACGTCGGCCTGCCCGGCCCGCCTGTACTCCCCGCGCCCGGCCGCCACACGTGCTCCAGGCGAAACCGCGGGCTGAAGTCGTAAAGCTTCGAAGCATCCACGTCGAGCACATTCATGTCGCCCGAATCGTCCACCGCGACGTCGATCGTATTTTCCTCATTCGACCGCGCCAGCAGGCGGATTTCGCGATACAGCGTGCCATCCGGCAAAAACACAAACACGCTCGCCCGAACCGGATCGCTCACGTAAATCGCCCCGCCCCGGTCGACCGCAATCGACTGCGGATAGTGCAGCCGCGGATACTGGAATGCCAGCAGCGGCGTGCCGCTCGGCTGAAACTTATCGATAAATTCGCTTCCCGGATCCGCAACGTAGACGTTCCCGCGTACATCCGTCGCGATGCTCGTAGGATCGTCGAGCTGTCCAGGACCCGTGCCTTTCGTGCCCCATGCGCCAACGAACTGTAGCGGAACCGGCGCCGCCGCGGCATGCGTCGCTCTGCCCGAGCAACCGCAAGCGTAAAGCATCCCCGCAAACGCGGCAGTCGCCAGCGCCAACGAGCCCCATCGCCTTCGGGCCCTGCCTCTTGTCCAAAAAATCGCTTCAGCTGGGAGAAGCGGTTTCAACGTCCTTCCTTTCGCTCCACCGCTACTTTCTTACCCTCGTCGCCGCCCATCACATGGCGGACGATGGTCTGCTGCATCCGGTACACTTGCTGGGAACCATCGCTCGGGTCCTTAAAAGTCATCGTCACGATCTGTGCCACCGGCAGCCGCACGATTTGGACCGGCAGCTTGCCGCACACATCGCCATCCACAAACGCCGTCTCGTACTGCGCTTTCTTCTTCGACCACGTAAAGACGCGCATCATGGTGAAGTCGCACGCCCCACCCTCTGGCCTGTCTGTGCCCACCAAGAGGTATTGCGGCACCTCGTGCCCATTCGCATCGGCCGCCGGATTCAACGGAAACCACGCCACAATCCGCATATTGGCCGTCGAGGCATAATCCGGCAGCGGCTCCGGCACATCCAGATCGATGAACCGCCCCAGCATCCACCCGGACACATAGCTGTCGTCGCCCACCCGCGCGCGCACCAGCCACCAATCCTCCTTCTTCGGCAGACCGCTAGCGTCCCCGGAATCCGTGTCGGAAACGGGCTCCTCGCCCGGCACAACCGTCTGCGGGATCGTTTCCGGTTCGCGCGCAAAAAGCTCTACTGGAACGTCCTTTTTCAACTGCCGCACGCGCGGCGCTTCTCGCCCGGGTTCCAGATGCAGATTGCTGATCACGGCCGTGGACCCATGCGCCTCCGGCGTCTCATCCGCAGTTTTCGCGTTAAGCTCCTTTTCTTCTTCCCAGATTTGCGACGAGATCACGTCGTCGCTGGCCGTCCAGCCCACCAGCCCCTTCGTCGTCTTCACCTGCACCTGATCGCCGAATTGCTGCTCGATCGATAGCGGCTCTCCGTAATTCACCGTGCCGACCGGCTCGCGCACCTGCGCGGAGGAGTTGTAAAGCGTAAGCCCCCGCTCGCCCGCGTATACCGTTCCCAAAGCAGGCGCCGCGTGGTGGAAGTGCAGATACACCGCGCCGCATATCACCAGGAAAATCACCAACCCCAGGGCCATTTTGCGGATCAAGCTGAAACCCTCTTCCCCGCTCGATATGTCGGAACCTCGATTTTACACCCGCGCGCTCCGCCGCGCCGTCTGAGGCGGCGGAAAAATCACGCCCCGTGCCTCATCAGTCGCGCCGCCCCGCATCTGCTAGAATCCAATGCGCACTGGCATCCTTGGGAGGTCGATCATGGAATCGCTGGAAAAACTAAGGCCGCTGGCCTTGCTGCTCTTGCGGGCGGCTCTGGGCGTGATTTACATCTACCACGGGTATCCGAAGCTCTTCGTCAACGCGCGCGGCGCCATGCAGATGTTCGGCCACATGGGCTTCCCTTCTTACTTTGCGATAATCTCGGGCGTGCTCGAATTCTTCGGCGGGTGTCTTCTGATCGCCGGCCTGTTTGCGCGGCTCGCGGGCTTGCTCTTGGCGGGAGAAATGGTCATAGCGCTCTGGCGCGTGCATGGAATGTTCACGCACCCCGCCGCTGTCCACAATTTCGAATTTCCCATGGTGCTCGCCGCCGCCGCGTTCACAATCGCCTGCCTGGGACCTGGCGCCATCTCGATCGATCGCGCCATCTTCGGCTCACGCGGCTCAAGATCCCCTCGCAAGTCGCGGGATTGAGGCGCAATCGCAAAGCGCCGTCGCGCTAAACTGCCTGCGGCGTCTGCGGCGGAGTCACCGGCTGCGCGGGCGTCGGCGAAGGCAGCGGCGCCTGCGGCATCACGATCCACGCCACCAGATACGCAATCAGCCCCAGCGGCACCGGTACGAAAATCGCCACCAGCCACACCAGCCGCACCAGCGTCGAGTCCACATCAAGATACTCCGCGAAACCGCCGCACACGCCGCCGATCTTGCGGTCCACGGCCGACCGCATCAGCCGCTTCTGCGCCCGCGGCGGACCGTCCGCGGCCCGCACCTGCCGCGCCCCGCAGAAATAGCAAAAGTTCGAATAATCCGCGATGTCCCTCTGGCAATTCGTACAGACCATCGTTACCTCCCGCGCGTTCCCCCGCGCCTATCTCTTTCTACGACTCGACCCGCCCAAAAGTTGCAATCTCGCGCCACAACGGACCATCTCAATAGCCAAATCCCGGCCCGAAATTAGCGCCCGGCCGGAGGCCGCAAAAAAAACTTGCACTTGAAATCGCTCAGCAAAATGCCCTAAAACTCCGCCAGCTCTCGAACCGCCCTCACCAAATCGTCCTTTTGCGGCAAAATCTCGAATTCCAGGCTGGGATGATACGCGCAGAACGTGTCCGTCGCCGCTACGCGCCGCACGGGTGCGTCCAGCTGGTCGAAAAGCTCGTCGCCGATCCGCGCCGCGATCTCCGCGCCGTAGCCCCACGACCGCATATCCTCGTACGCCACGATCACGCGATTCGTCTTACGCACGCTCGCCGCAATCGCGCTCCAGTCATAGGGCGAAAGCGTCCGCAAATCCAAAATCTCCACCGAAAAATTGGCGCGCGCCAGTTCTGTTGCCGCCAACTCTGCCAGATGCACCACCGCTCCATAAGTGACGATCGTCACGTCCGTGCCTTCGCGCACCAGCCGCGCCTTCCCGAACGGAACCATATAATCCGGCCCCGGATAGACCGCGCGATTGTACGGCTGCCGGTAAAGATGCTTATGCTCCAGAAACATCACCGGATCATCGCAACGTATCGCTGTCCGCAGTAGTCCGCACACATCCTGCGCGCTCGACGGCATCACCACGCGCATTCCCGGCAAGTGCGTGAACACCACCTCGCCGCACTGGCTGTGATAAATCGATCCGCCGCTCAAGTATCCGCCGATTGGCACGCGCACCACCGCCGGGCACTTGAAGTGCCCTCCCGACCGCCACCTTTGCGAAGCCATCTCCGTCCGAAACTGCATCATCGCCGGCCAGATGTAATCGAAAAACTGAATCTCCGCCACCGGCTTCATCCCGCGCGTCGCCATCCCGATCGCGCGCCCGATGATCGCGGCCTCCGCAATCGGCGTATTGAACACTCGCTCCGACCCATACCGCCGCTGCAATCCCGCCGTCGCCTTAAAAACTCCGCCCTTCCCTTTCACGCTGCTCAAATGCTCTTCGCGCGTGCAATCGGCCACATCTTCCCCGAAAACGACGATCCTCTCATCGCGCGCCATTTCATCCATCAGCGTGGCAGACACCATCTCCACCATCGTCTTCGGATGTCCTGCTCCGTGCCCATCCCCCTCATCCACCGGACGCGGCTGCGTCTCAAACTGCGGGCCCGTCGGATCCACGTCCGGCGAACAAACAAACTCGTACACCGAACTCGCCGGCGGAGGCTCCGAAGATAGCGCCCGGTCCGTCGCCTCCAGCAGCTCGCGCTCCACATCCACTTCCAACTCTTCCAACTCGTGCGACTCGAGAATTCCTTCGCGCACCAGAAATAGCCCAAACCGCGGCACCGCGTCGCGCTGCGCTTCGCCTTCGCGTTCTTCCGCTGTCTTATAGAGCTTTTCGTCGTCGGAAAGCGAATGCGAATACGGCCGCGTCACGTGCGCGTGAACCAGCGCCGGTCCTTTGCGCTCCCTGCAATAGTCCGCGGCCCGCTTCAAAGTCGCATAACTCGCCAGGGGATCGGTCCCGTCGCACTCCTCCACCTGCAACAGCGGCACATTCGCCACCAGCTTCGAAATACTCCCGCCCGGTGTCTGCGCCTCCACCGGCACTGAAATCGCCCAGCCATTGTCCTGCACCAAAAAGAGCACCGGAGCATGTCGCAAGCTCGCTGCGTTCAACGCCTCGTAAAATTCGCCTTCGCTCGTCGCGCCTTCGCCGCCTGAAACGAGCGCGAATTCATCCCGATGAACGCCCCAATGATCGCCCAGCGGCGCCTTCCGTGCCTGCTCGAGCGCCTTCGGATGCTTTTCGTAATACAGCCCGGCCTCCGCCGCGCCCACCGCCCTCAACCACTGCGTCCCCGTCGCCGAAGCCGGCGTCACAATATTCAACGACCGGTTTCCCCAGTGCGACGGCATCTGCCGCCCGCCCGAAGCCTGATCCTCTCTTGACCCCACCGCTTGCAGCAGCATGTCGACCGGTGTCACGCCCAGCGTCAGCGCCAGTGCCCGGTCGCGGTAATAAGGAAAAATCCAGTCGTATCCGGGCCTGGTTACCAGCCCCGCCGCCACCTGCACAGCCTCATGCCCCGCCCCGCTCACCTGAAAGAAAATCTTGTTCTGCCGCTTGAGCTGGATTTCCCGGTCGTCGAGCCGCCTCGACGTAAACATCAGCCGGTAGATTTGAATGAGTTTGTCGCTACTGAGGCCCTGGTATTTCGTTGAGTCAAACTGTGCGGTCTTCGTCCTAAGCTGAGAGGGCATTCGGTTCACCTCGCCGCGAGGATTCCCGGCTGAAATTTCGCTTCGGCTCATTATAGCCGCATTCGCTGCACCCGACTATATGGCTTCCGAGCTTGGCATTGCGAATGCATTTTATTGCTCGGCTCCCCATCTTTAAATGGGAATTCTCTAATCCTTTCTTGCGAAGTTCCCAAGGGACCGCCTGATTTGCCGCCGTTCAATGGCTTCCGCTCAACAACTCGACACGGACCGCTCCCTGATCGAATCCTTCGTTCGGCGCGGACTCTTTGAAACGAAAGACTTTGCCTCGTTCTGGGGTCAATTCGTCGGCGTTTTCACTTGCGAACTCCACCGTCTTCCCAACGATGAAGCCCATCTCAAGTGGAAGCAGTTCCTCGCCATCCACTGGCTCCAGGCCTTTCTCTGCAATTTCTACGAAGATTCGCCTGACACCTTCTATTGGCGCCCCGGTAAGCTTCGCCAGTCCGTCTATCACGCCGCCATGGACATGGGCGTCCAGATCCTGCCGATGCATCCCTATAGTCCCGCGCCTGATCCGCGCCGCCTCCCGCGCGATTTTTGGACGAAACGCTCCGACCTCCCCGGCCTGCGTATCGACCTCGCGAAATCTTGCGATCTCTTGCGCGCCCTCGCCTCGCTCTTCCGCTCCGAATACGAAGCTCTGCCTCCCTCGCCTCCGCCCGAAGCCCCGCCCTGGACCTACTACACTCACAACGACTACTACGACGACGTTGACGGCTACATCCTTTACGCGATCATCCGCCATTTTCGCCCGCGCCGCATCGTCGAGATCGGCTCCGGCAACACAACCTATCTTTCCGCGCAAGCCGCCGAGCGCAACCGCGCCGGTGATCCGAACCGCATCTGCGACATCACAGCCATCGAGCCATACCCAAATCCCGTGCTGCGCGCCGGCTTTCCCGGACTCACGCGCCTGATTCCCAGCATGGTCCAGGATGTCCCGCTTTCGCTTTTCGAGGAGCTCTCCGAAAACGATATTCTCTTCATCGACTCCAGCCACGTAGTTCGCACCGGCAGCGATGTCCTTTACGAGATTCTCGAAATTCTCCCGCGCCTGCGCAAAGGCGTGCTCGTTCACCTGCACGACATTTTCCTTCCGCGCGAATATCCACGCGAATGGACCCTCAACGTGAACCGCTACTGGACCGAGCAATATCTCTTGCAGGCCTTCCTGGCATTCAACGATTCGTTCGAGATTCTGCTGCCGACGGCCTACGTGCAAACTCACGCGCCGCAAATCTTGGAGGAGTGTTTTCCGGGTTTCCCGCGAAACGACGGCTGGCTCTTCAGCAATTTCTGGTTGCGCAAACAGCGCTGACCCCACAATTCACTTCTTCACGTTCGCATACCAATCCACGATCTCCACCTGAATCCCCGTCCCTTCCAGATCCTTCTTGAAAAGGCTCACGTCCGTCCCGCGATCGTGATACGGATACACCACCTTCGGATGAAACGCCTTCACCGCCTCGGCCGCTTCATCCGGCGTCATCGTAAACGGCAGGTTCATGCACACAAACGCGATATCGATATTTTTCAGCGCGCGCATCTCCGGAATATTTTCCGTATCCCCGGAAAAATAAATCCGCTTTCCGCCATACGTCAGCACGTATCCGTTCCCCCATCCCTTCGGATGATAGAGCTTCCCCGGCGCCGGCCCGCGCACCAGGTTGTACATGGGAACCGCTTCGATGGTCCATCCATTCCACGTTTTCGTCTCGCCGTTGCTCATCGGAATCGCCTGCTTCACCGTTTCCACCACGGCCTGCGGCGCGATCACTTCCGTGCCGTCTTTGCTCAGTTCGGTGATAAGCGCCGGATCCATGTGGTCGCCGTGCGCATGCGTGATCAGGATCAAATCCGCCTTCGGACGGCCCGAAAAATCCCCGGGCTTCGCCGGATCGATATAAATGTTTTTGCCGTCCGCCTGGATCAACGCGCTCGCATGATAAATCGGCGTGATCGTCACCACTCCCCGATCCGTATCGAGCTTGATCGACGCCGGCGGCACGCCCTGCTGCGCCCCGGCCGCCCCCGCAAACGCCAGCGCCGCAATGATCATTCCCGCGCTAACACTCACGATCTCTTTCATCTTCGCGATCCCCCTGAATCTTTCGCCACTTCCGCGAAAAATTCACCCTGAGCGTTTGTTGCGAAGGGTACCAGCTCCGTCATTTGCTTTTCCCGGGAGCGCCGTCTCTGTACCGGCGCTTTTGCCGTTGCCTTTGCCTTTATGTGGCAGCTCCGAACATCCCGCCTCTCCCGCATCAATCCAACGACTCAAACAACTCCACCGACTTCGCAAATTCCGGATCGTTGTGCCGGATCGTCTCGCCCTTTGCGGACTTGAACGGCTCCTCCGCCGGAATCCGGTCCAACCATCTCTGTTGCGAGAGCTTCTCGTGATCCGAAAACCCCAGCCGCACCAGCACTTTCACGCGCCCGCCCGTCTCCTGTCCTCCCTTCGCTTCTTTGGAGGCGGTCTTCTTCGCCTTCGCGCCCTTCGCCGGTTTTTTCTCTTCCGCCTCGGCTTCCTTCGCTTCCGCGCCGTCGCCGCCGGCATCTTCCCGTTCGAACTTCACCGTCATCTTGTCGCCGAGCCGGAATCCCTGCTTCCACCCTTCGATCTTATGACGCGCCTGCTGTGCCGCCTCTTCATTCGTCCCAAAATCAAAAATCATGATCGTCTGTGCCATATTCCCTCTATATCTATCGCCACGCACCCTGTCAAGCGCGCTATATGCCCAAAATTCTCACCGAATCCTCCGCAATCCAGGCTGGCGAAAACGCAGTGTCGTCGAAAATTAGACTACGAACAAAACATTGACGAACACTGAATTGATGGTGTAGTTTTCGCCCGACTACCCGGCACCCCGAGCTCAGTAAATCTCGGAGGCACATATGGGTCAACCCCGCGGTTCGATACCCGCGTGGTACGTTACCGTCCTGATCGTAGCCAACGCACCGGAATTCGATGATCTATCACCCGGAATTGAGCGTTCATGCAGGCCTAATCGTCTGTTGTGTCAGCACCAAAAGCTAAAAGCCGCCGAGAGGAGAAAGCAGATGAGACACGTGTTCAGGCTCGTTGTTCTTGCCGTTGCGTCGGCTCTACTGTCCAGTGCAGCCCCAGCTCAGCTCGCAGGTACCTGGAAACTGAATGTCGAGAAATCCCGATTTAGCAACAATCACCCGCCGCAGAGCGAAACGCGGACCGTCGAGGCGGTGGGCTCCGGCTTGAAAGTTTCCTGGAAGGGAGTGGCCGCCGACGGGAGCCCGATAGAATTCACTATGACAACACAGTTGGACGACAAACCTGTGCCCATGACTGGCCAGGGCATGCCCCGCGGAGCAGCATCGACCGCAGTCAGGCGCATCGACGCCAATACCGAGATTGCGACCGTATTCTCGAAAGACGGCAAGAAGCTGTGGACAACGAAAAGTGTGGTCTCAAAGGACGGAAAGACAACAATCCAAACACGCGTCGGAAAGGACGCAGGCGGTGATACTGTGAACGACCGGCTGGTGTGGGAGAGGCAGTAGCAGCGCCCCTGCCGTTCTCGTACACGTGGAACCAGAAAGAGTAATCCAACCGAATCGTCGAGCGGGGGACGACCGCAATGGGAACTGCTTCCGCGCCGTGGCCGCTCGCGCGATGCAAGCCGTAAGATAACCCCATTTCGCGCGCAAAACCGAGCCAATTAACCCCGGCTTGAGCGCGCAAATTTGGCGCCACCCAGGTTTCAGAGGCTGCACTGAAAGGAAAGAGTGCCTCTAAAACGACCGCCGCACTGTGTCAAATCTGACACATATTTATACATTGACAGAGGACGTCAACCTGTGGTAAACTGTGCTCTCAATTTTAAGTCATGCCAGCCGTGGCCGCAGGTGCTAATCGCCGATCCAGAGGCACCACCCTGCCCGCCCGGGGCCACCCCAAAACAAACCAAAACCGGCCATTTCTAATCGATATCGCTGCGATTAGAAAACGCCGCAACTCCCGTATTTGCAACAGATCCACATTTCTAATCGATAGTAAATCAGCTGTTTTGGAGGGGCAAAAGCGCACAAAAGGCGAAGCGGAGCGAGTCACCGCTTCGGAGGCCAATTTTCTAATCGACGCGTGTCGATTAGAAATGGCCGCAAGTCTCGCTCCTGCATCAAAAGTTGGATTTCTAATCGACGCGTAAAGGGGTACTCGCAAATCGCGAAGTTTACTTTCTAACCCTTAGTTGCGATTAGCGGCAGCCGACAGCGGCCTGGAAATCATCGGCTTCTCTGGCCGCAGTCAGGAAGGGAGGTATCGGAATCGCGCCACCATACGTCTAACTTGCGACGCGCTTTAAGGCTAAAATAAAAATCTCAACTCGAAACCGGGAGGGATGCATGAATCGGTGGCTCGCGGCGGGTGTCGCAGTGATCTTTCTGGCTGGGCCGGCCATGGCGGACAACGCATGGAAAGTCGACCCTAACAATTCAGCCGTCCAGTTCACCGTGCGGCACCTCGGCATCTCCAACGTGGAGGGTGACTTCACCAAGATCAGCGGCACCGTGAACCTCGACGACAGCGACATCTCGAAATCGAGCGTAACAGCCTCGGTCGATATGAGCTCGGTGGATACGCGAGTGACGATGCGTGATAACGACTTGAAAAGCGAGAAGTTCTTCGACGTGGCCCAGTTCCCGACCATGACCTTCCAATCGACCAAAATATGGTCCACCGGCCAGGGAACGGAAAAGATGGCGGGCAACTTGACGCTCCACGGCGTAACGAAAGAAGTCGTGTTTGACGTAACTGGCCCCACGCCCACGATCAATCAGAACGGCCTCATGAGGCGCGGCGCGGAGGCAACTGCGACGATCGACCGGCGCGATTTTGGTATTACGGCTGATCCCGGGATCGTAGGGGATGACGTTTCGATCACGCTGGATATTGAAATGACCCAGCAGGGTTCGGGCGGCGCGCCAGCGCCAGGTTCGCGGGGAATGCAAAGCTCCGCTGCCAGCCAGCAGTAGGGGCTGGTTGAATTGCGGGGCTAGCTTTTTGAGAAGTTGAGGGAGCGCAGGAAGCTGCCCCGAGTATTGTCGATCTTCTTTTGAAGCTGCATGATCGCGTAGACCAGCGCTTCGGGCCGCGGCGGGCAGCCGGGGACATATACATCCACCGGGATCGCTTGGTTAACGCCCTGCACGATCGCATAATTGTTGAAGACGCCGCCCGACGTTGCGCAGGCGCCCATCGAGATAACCCATTTAGGTTCAGGCATTTGCGCGTAAAGCTGCTGGATCACCGGCGCCATTTTTTGCGAAACGCGGCCCGCGATGATCATCAGGTCGGCCTGGCGCGGCGATCCCCGAAAAGTCTCGGCGCCGAAGCGTGCGATGTCGTAGCGGGACGCGGCCATCGACATCATCTCGATCGCGCAGCAGGCAAGCCCGAAAGTCATGGGCCAAATCGAACTGCGGCGCGCCCAATTGACCACTTTATCGAGCTGGGCGAAGAGAATGCCCTCGTCCTTCAAGAAGTTCTGGACATCCTGGGGCTTCTCGAGCGTGACCCCTCGTGCGAGTTCTACGGCCATGTTGGCTGGCTCCTGGAGACAAACTTATTTTGCGCTCTGGCGCTCGAAATTGCAAATTTCCGGTGATTGCCCGAACCCTCACAGGCGTAGTTTCGTCCGGCGCTTCACCAGCAGGGCGAGACCGAAAAGGGCGGCTGAAAAAATCGTGATCGTCGGGCCCGCCGTCGAGAACTTGAATACGACGACGCTTGCCAGAAATCCCGAAGTCACCGCAAAAAGACTGAGCGCCGATGCAATCAATAGAAAATGCGAGAGTTTGTCCGTCAATTGGCGCGCCGTCGCCGCAGGGACGATGATCAGCGCGCTAGCCAGCAGCGCGCCCATAAATCGCAGTCCGACGAGGATCGTTACGCTGAAAAGCAGCAAGTAGTACAAGTCGAGACGCGATACGTTTACCCCGGTGGCGGCGGCGAGATCGGGAGAAAAGATGCTCAGCGTTAGTTCGTCCCGCAAAAGATAGACCGAGAAGATCACGAGCAAAACCCCCGCGGCCGCGATCAAGAATTCACCGAACGAAATCTTTGGCAATTCCCCGAAGAGGGACTCCGCCAGATCCTCGTTGGGCGTGACTGCCGCGCCGATGGCCAGCGCGCCTGCGAAGATCACGCCGATCGCGGCTTCGGGCGCAAGTCCGCTCTTTCGCTGCAACTGCCACACCAGGAGCGTTCCGAAAAACAGCGTCGCCGCTCCCCCGATAAGGGGATTTATCTTATAAAGGAAGGCAATACCCAGACCGGGCAAGGCGAGATGCGACATCACGTCTCCGGCCAGCAGCATTCTCCGCATCAACGCGATGCATCCGACCAAGCCCGCCGCGATCGAAAAAAACATCGCGAGCAGCAGCGTGAGACCTTGGTCTCGCAACATCATGGCTGTTCCCGGCGAAAGCTTTCGCCCCCTGCGTGCCCATGGGCGTGCTGGTAATAGTGGGCCGGCGCGCCGTAAATTTCCGCGAGCGTCTCCGGTGTCAAAACCTCGCGCGGAGTTCCCATGCACGGCCGTCGGCTACCCAGGCAGAGCACCACGTTCGCGTTGCGATAAACCACGCTGAGATCGTGCGAGACTAGCAAGGTCGTCATCCCCTTCTCTTTTTGCAACTTTTGCAGAAGTTCGTAGATATGCTCTTCGGCCAACTCGTCCAGGCTGGCTGTCGGTTCATCGAAGAGCAGCGCGTTGGGTTTGCCGAGCAGGGCAAACGCTACCAGGACCTTTTGAAATTGGCCGCCGGAAAGAGTTCCTACGCTCGTGTTCAAGATGTCCTGCGTCAGGCCCACCTCGCTGGCGACGCCCTCGAAATCGTTGCGTTCCAGCTTCAGCCGCCCCATTTTGGCGGCGAGCAAATCCATCGCGCTGAGAGGCAACTGTCTATCGGCGGCAATCTGTTGCGGGACATATCCGAGGCGCGCACCTGAAGCCCACTGAATAGTGCCTTGGTAAGGAACAAGACCCATCAAAGCGCGCAGCAAGGCCGTTTTGCCAGCGCCGTTTGGCCCGATCACCGCGACGCAGTCGCCTTCGTTGACGTTGAAACTCAGGTCACGAATCACGATTCGCTCGCCGAACGAAACTCCGAGCTTTGCGACCGATAAAACCTTTTTCATCCGGGCTCCGGTTGGACAGCCTCGAAGCGACTGGGACGCGAACGCCGCCAGTTCAATCAACCCAGTATACTTGATGAGAGCTGCGCGGATGGAGAGCTGCGCCTTCGTCCGGCGCAGTTCCCGATTCGAACGAGCGCGGATCATACCACGGCGAATCGGCAGCACAGACCGGCTTCTCGACGCTCAACCACAATCTCGCATTCTGCAATAGCGACGCGCGCGTGATGAAGTTCGTCTGGACCAACGTCGTGAAGAACCGCATGAACGGCGGTGCGCGAAGCTTCGAAGATTAAGGCGCAGCCGCGCCAACGGGCGACTCCCCGATCACCTGGGCGATTTTCCTAAGCCAGATTGAGGAGTTTACCCGGTTGTCACCCCTGTTCCACCCTCATAATCTGGTTCCGGTTCAGAAGGGACGTGTCCCTATGGGATCAACCAGAGTGCCGAGTACTCTTGGTCGATGGGATCGAGGTTTCTTGGGAAACCGCAGCGGACCGGTGGTTTCTCCGGCCTAACCGTCTACAAACCTCAGGAGTTGCAGGAGATAGACATCTATGTCGTCCGCCGGTAGTGGTAAGGTGTGCCCGCAGAAAACCCGCGTACCTGGAATTGGATTTTGCGAAGCGCTGGATTCGCCTCTATCAGATTGCTACCACAACGTTTCATGCTGGTTTTCTTCGCAGGCTCTGAGGACTCCGTCCCAACTCGCAATCGCCAGGGGCGACTCCCGGCTCACGTATGGCGAACTGGAGACCAGGTCGAATCAACTGGCGCATTGGCTTCGCGCCAGCGGCGTGCAATCGGAGACGGTGGTGGCTATCTGCACGGGACACTCTCTCAACTTCGTTGTCGCCGCGCTCGCCGTCTGGAAAGCGGGCGGAGCATACCTGCCTTTGGATCCGGATCTTCCTTCGGCCAGGATGCTCGCTCTTTTGAACGACGCCGGCGTCCCCATCCTGCTCACCGAAAAGAAATTCTCGAAAGACGAGTTCGAGGAAAACCGCTACGTGATGTTTCTCGACTGCGAATCGCACGCGCTGAATGCCATGCCGCGGGCGTTGTCGGACGACTGTATAAGGCAGGCCGACGAACTTGCTTATGTGATTTACACATCAGGCTCGACTGGCAGGCCGAAAGGCGTTGAGATAGCTCATCGCAATCTCCTGAACCTGATCCAATGGCACCAAGAAGCGTTTCGCGTCACTTCGTCCGACCGTGCGACTCAGCTCGCCAGCCTGAGCTTTGACGCGGCGGTCTGGGAGATCTGGCCTTATCTCACTGCGGGCGCGAGCGTCCATTTTGTTCCCGAGGACGTTCGTACGCTGCCTGACAAGCTCCGCGACTGGTTCGTGAGAAACGCGATCACAATTGGGTTTGTACCGACGATGCTCGCGGAATCTCTTGTCACGCTCGATTGGCCGCAAACGGCGGCGCTTCGTTTAATGCTGACTGGCGCGGACACGCTTCATCGCTACCCGCCGTCACGCTTGCCCTTTCAGCTCGTCAATAATTACGGGCCAACTGAGTGCACGGTCGTCACAACCTCGGGCATCGTGCCCAGTGCAACGAACGCCGCCGAACCGCCCGCAATCGGTTCTCCGATACCCAACGTGCAGGTGCATGTGCTCGATGAAAAGCTTCGGCGCGTCGCGGTGGGCGATCCCGGCGAACTCTTCATCGGCGGCGCTGGCGTCGCGCGCGGCTATCGTAATCGCCCCGACCTGACGGCGGAGCGCTTCATCCCAAACACGCTAGCCATGGGCGGTCACGATCGCCTCTACAGGACCGGGGATATGGTCCGGGTTTTGCCCGATGGGCAGCTTCACTTCATTGGCCGAACGGATGAACAAGTGAAAATCGCCGGCTACCGCATCGAGCCAAACGAAATCACGCATGCGCTCACGAAGCACGCCGCAATCGAGTCAAGCTTTGTTGTCGGGCGCCAGGACGCGTCTGGCGGCAAAAAACTGGTTGCGTACGTCGTCCCCAAATCGCACGGCACTCTTACGAGCGCCGAACTGCGGTCGTTTTTGCAGGAACGGCTCCCGGTTTACATGGTCCCCGCTGAATTTGTTCGCATCGATCACCTGCCGACGTTGCCGAATGGTAAGGTCGATCGCGCCGCTCTGCCACACCCCGATTCCACGAATCTGCTGACGGACGCGATCTTTGTCGCGCCGCGAAATCCCGTTGAGGAGTGTCTCGCGGACATTCTCGCCGGGCTGCTCGTGCTCGATCGCGTGAGCGTGGAAGACAACTTCTTTATGCTGGGCGGCCATTCGCTGCTGGGCACGCAGCTGATCGGAAGAGTCCGTGACGCATTTGGAGTCGAGCTTTCACTGCGCACAGTGTTCGAAGCTTCCACTGTCGCGCAGCTCTCATCGGAAATCGAAAGTCTGCTGCTGGCGCAGTTTGAAGAGCTTTCGGATGAGGAAGCCCGGAAGATTCTCGAAACGGCGCAGCACGAGCGGCCGCCAATCAAACAAGGTGGGCTTGAAGCATGAGCGCCGGCGTGATTACCGCGGGAAAGCGTTCGCCCGTCTTGAGCCTCTACCATCTGCTCGACCCGGAAATTCTCGCCAATCCGTATCCGCTGTTCCGCCGGCTTCGTGAAGAGGATCCTGTCCACTGGGATCCATACCTGCACGCATGGGTCGTCACGCGTTATGCGGATGTGGTCAAGGTACTGCTCGAATTTTCAGCCGAGCGGACGCCTACGCCCGAGCGCCTCGCCCAGATGGGCCTGGAAGAGCTTTCGCCCATCGCAAGCGTCATGGTTAAGCAGATGCTTTTCCTCGATCCGCCCGCGCACACACGGATTCGTAGCCTCGCATCCTTTGCCTTTACTCCCCAGCGCGTCGCTGTACTGCGCCAGCACATTCGCGGGATCGTCAGCGGATTGCTCGATCGCGTGCAAGCGAAAGGCACGATGGACGTGATCGGCGATCTTGCGGGGCCGCTTCCGTACACCGTCACTGCGGAAATGCTTGGCGTTCCGATCGAAGACGCCCCTCAGCTCAAAGTATGGTCGCAGGATTTTGCGGAGATGCTCGGCAATTTCCAGCACAATCCTGAGCGCACGGCCAAGGTGCGCTGCGCCGTTGACGGAATGACAGCCTATTTCCAGAACGCGATTCATGAAATCAGGAGATATCCGCGAGAGGGACTGATTCAGTCATTCCTCAATGCTGAGATTGATGGCAACCGTTTCACGGAAGAAGAAGTCATCGCGAACACCATCGTAACCATGGTCGGCGGCCAGGAAACGACCACGAATCTCATCGGCAATGGAGTCCTGACGTTGCTGCGCAATCGACCGCAATTCGAAAGCCTGAAATCGGATCTATCGTTTGTCCCGTCAGCGGTGGAAGAAATGCTTCGCTATGAACCGCCGAGCCAGCAGACAGCTCGCATCGCGCCACGCGACGTCGAACTCGGTGGCAAGCGAATTCGCAAGGGCCAAGCCGCGGTCGCGGTCATGGCGGCAGGCAACCGCGACCCCGAGCGCTTTCCCGAGCCGGATAAATTCGACATCTCGCGCGCCGATAATCGCCATCTTTCCTTCGGCTGGGCCGCTCATTTTTGCTTCGGGGCTGCGCTGGCGCGTATTGAGGGTCAGGCGGCATTTGAGATGCTGCTGAGCCGCATGCCGAATCTGCAGCTTGCGCCTGAGCCGTTGATCTGGAGGACCAATCTCGGCCTGCGCGGCTTGACGGCACTGCGTGTCACATTTTGAATTTGTGCGCCGTTCGCTGCGGCAGGCCCGAAATCCGCAGCTAGGAGGCAACCACATTTGACAATCGGACTACCCAGCCCCGCAACGGAACCAGCTCCGAATGATCCGTCGAAATCTCGCGCGACCCCCATTTCGCCGTTGGCGTTTGCGCCCGTTGGCGATGGCGTTTCGGTAGTGGCGCTTTACGAAACGCAGTTCGAGCCGTCTCTCTGCCATCCTGACGAGCTCGCTCTGCTGCGCGGTAATGTAGTTTCGAAGCGCCGCAATGAATTCTCGCTAGGCCGGTGCGCCGCACGCCTTGCGCTGCAGAACTCCGGTTATAAGACGTTTTCGCCCCTACTTCAGAAAGTAGGGCGCGAGCCAGCGTGGCCCACCGGTTTCGTGGGCTCCATCACTCATTGCGGCAAATGGGCGATAGCCGCCGCGGCAAAAGCTGATTCGGTCCACTCAATCGGCATCGATCTGGAAGACTCTTCCGCCATTCTCGTCGATGAGATGATCGATTTGGTCTGTACCGAAGCCGAGCGCACACTGATGTTCGGCACGCGCAGCCCCAAGCAAGAGCTTGCCGCGGTGTTTTCCGCAAAGGAAGCGGCTTACAAGGCTCTTTTCCCCATCTGCCACAAGTTTTTTGCTTTTCATGCTATCGAACTTTTATGGCTCCCGGAACGCTGCATTTTCATCGGAACGCTCCGTGAGGAGCTTGCAGCCGATTTTCCGCCGGGCTATTGCCTCACGATTGGCTGCCAACATCACGCCGACTTCGTCTTTACGCATGCGGTCGTTCGCAACTGAATAGAGCACGAAAAATGTCATCCATCGCATCGCTATCGGCAGCCAAACGCAAACTGCTCGAGTCATTCATACGGCAAAAGATCGCAAAGCCTGTGGAAGCCGGCGCGATTCCCAGGCGGCAATCCACTCAGCCTGCGCCCCTGGCCTTGTCTCAAGAGCAAATCCTGATTCGCGAGCGAAACGCGCCCGAAATTCCGCTCTACAATGAATCCATTACTTTGAAGTTCACGCGCCCGATGGACCCTCGAATGCTTCAATGGAGCATGGTGGAGATCGTTCGCCGTCACGAAATCTGGCGTACGAATTACGACACGGTCTCCGGCGAACTCGTGCAGATCGTCAATCCCGTACCTGATCGCTTCGAACTGCCCTTCGTCGACTTGCGCCGCAGTCCTGAGTGGCAGCGGAAAGCGGGTGTCCGTAAACTTAGCCTCGCACAGACCGCTCGCCCGTTCGACCTACGTAAGGACCCCTTGGTGCGTGCCACGCTTGTTGCCATGAGCGATTCCGAATATTGGCTCGTGATGACCGCGCATCAAAGCGTCGTTGACGGCGTCTCCGTCTACCAGATTTTCCCAAAGGAACTCTTTGCGATCTATCAGGCGTTCGCTGCCGGATTTCCCTGCCCGCTTCCGGAGTTGCCGCTCCAGTTCGCTGATTTTGCTTTTTGGCAGCGCGAATACCTGAGCGCGCCAGAGAAGCTCAAGCAAATTGCCTATTGGCGCGCGAAGTTGGCGGATGCTATCCCAATTAGGAGTTGGCCCGCCCGGAAGTCCAGGGCCGCCGAAAGAGCATTCCGCGGTTACATTCGCGAATTTACGCTTGCGCGCGGCGTCGCGGACTCCGCAAGCGCGCTCGGCCGATCCAATGGCGTTACGATGTTTGCCGTTTTAATGACAACGTACTTCACGCTCCTTCGCTGCTATTCGGGCCACGACGATCTCGTGATCGGTACGCTGTCTCCCTCTGGCCGAAAGCGCTCCGAAGTACAGGGTCTGCTCGGATACTTTTTGAATCCCGTCGCGATCCGCGTGGATTTGAGCGACGATCCATCGTTTTGCGAGCTTCTGCGCCGCGTGCAGATGACCATCTCCGAAGCAATTTCCAACGACGCTGTGCCGTTCGAATATATCGTGAACGCTTTAAATCCGGGACCGGACCACGGCCGCAACCCGTATTTCGACTTCGCGCTTTCTTTGCAGCCCTGCATGCCGGATTCCGGCGGTGCATGGAGCGTCACGTCGATGGACGCTGAAAGCGGTGGCTCCGCGCTCGATCTCTACGTCGCATTCATCGATCGCCCGGAAGGATTGCACGCGCGCGTGCAATACAATCCCGATATTTTTGAATTCCAGGAGATGCAGCGAATGATCCACGATTTTCAGGCTTTGCTGGCACTCGCCGCCGCGCACCCTCAAGAACGCATCTCCCAATTAGCGCCCGGTTAACGCCACAGGAAAGACTCCATTGCTCGGGGAAAAGACACATCTGTCGGAAACGAAACGACAATTACTTGAAAACCTGCTGAAGGCGCGGATCAACACAAAACTGAATACGCGAGTGCCGATTCCGGCCCGGCCCCTCGGCGCAACGGTTCCCCTTTCTTTTCCTCAGCAGCAGGTTTGGGTTCACGCGCAACTGGTGGGCGAAGTTCCGATTTACAACGAAGCGATCACGATCCGTTGCTCGTTTCCGCTGGACGTCGCGCTTCTCGAACGCTGCATGGCTGCGCTCGTTTGCCGCCACGAGATTTGGCGAACCTCCTTTCCCTTGGTCGAAGGAACTCCCACTCAGATTGTCCAACCCGCGCCGGGTCGCTTCCCCATTGAGCGCGTGGACTTGCGCCATCTCTCCTTTCTCGGGCGCGAAACCGCGCCGCTTCGCCTCGCTGCCGAACACGCCCGGCGCCCTTTTGACCTCGAAACGGCTCCGCTCTTGCGCGCCACTGTCGTGCAACTGGACGAATCGGATTTCCGCGTCTACATGACGTTTCACCAGATCGTATTCGACGCGTTCACCGCATATCGCATTCTCGTCCCGGAGTTGTCCGCTCTCTATGCCGCGTTCTCCTCCGGCCAAGCTTCTCCCCTTGCTCCTCTGCCGCTGCAGTACGGCGATTTCTCGTCGTGGCAAAGGCAAAGAACCAGCAATGGCGCCTGGGCCGATCAGCTCACGTTTTGGCGCAGCAAGCTTTCCGGCGAACTCCCTGTGCTTCGCTGGCCCTACGATCGAGAGAAAGGCGCAGCCGCAAACCATCGCGGAGAGACACAGCGATTCGCATTTAGCGCAGACGTGCTTGCGCCTCTCAGAGAGTTTTGCCGGGCTGAATCCGTCTCGTCTTACATGACGTTTGTCGCCTCGTTCGCCGCTCTGCTCAGCCGCTACACCGGCCAGCACGATATCCTGATCGGCGGATTTTCCGCGGGAAGAAAACAGCCTGAGCTCGAGTCTCTCGCAGGTTACTTCGTTAATCCGTTCGCGCTGCGCTTCAACCTTTCCGGCAATCCGACTTTTCGCGAGCTTGCCGCCAGCGCCAAACGCACCGTGCTTGACGCTCTCGCGAACCAGGACGTCCCCTTCCAGAAAATCGTCGAAGACCTGCAGTTGCGCCCAGAGCGGGGACGAAATCCCATCTTCCAAATCGCACTTTCTCAACAGCCGCTGCTGCCCCCGGTTCCCCCGGGATGGGAACTCGTCACCGAGGAAGTCTCGAACGGTGGCGCAAAGATGGACATCGTCGCGGTTCTCGACGAGCGTCCCGACTCGATCTCAGGCCCTATCACTTACAACTCGGGCTTATTCGACCATTCGACGATTACGCGCATGGTCGAACACTGGCAAATCCTCCTGGCCGCCGCCCTCGCAAATCCTGAAAGCAGGCTCTCCGATCTTCCGCTTCTCACGTCTGCGGAGACGGCGAAGCTCTCGCACTGGAATCGCACTCACCTCGATTACGCTCGCGAATCATCTGTGCACCAACTGATTGAAGCGCAAGCCGAACGCACTCCCGGCAGCGTCGCGCTGATCTTCGAAGGCGCGGAAATTCGCTATCGCGATCTCAACGCGCGCGCAAACCAGCTCGCCCACCATCTGCGAAATCTGGGCGTGGGTGCGGACGCACTCGTCGGCGTCTGCATGGATCGCTCCGTCGGAATGGTCGTCGCGCTTCTGGGCGTTCTGAAAGCCGGCGCCGCATATCTGCCGCTCGATCCAAACTATCCAAAAGATCGCCTGGCCTTTATGGTTGAGGATTCGGCTGTGCGAGTGATCGTCACGGAGCAATCCTTCCAGGAGCACTTTTCCAACCTGCCAGTTCAGCTCGTGTGTCTCGATCGCGATTCGCCTGTTATCTCTCGGCACAGCAAGGAGAATCCGGCGCCTGTGGCCGGCCCGGAAAATCTTTTGTATGTGATTTACACCTCCGGCTCGACAGGCAAGCCAAAGGGCGTGCAGATTTGCCACCGCGCATTCGTGAATCTCGCCGCATCTGTTCAGCGCGAGCCCGGAATCAGCAACAGTGACACGGTGCTGGCGCTCACCACGATCTCCTTTGACATCGCCGCCGCCGAACTCTTCATTCCGCTCACCGTCGGAGCACAAATCGTCATCGCAAACAGAAATACGGCCGTTGACCCGGACGCCATCGCAAAGTGCATCGAGGAACGTAACGTCACCACATTGCAGGCTACGCCGGTCACTTGGCATATGCTCATCGACTCCGGCTGGCAGGGGAAAAAAGATCTCAAAATCGTTTGTACAGGCGAAGCCCTCCCGCGCTCTCTCGCCGATCAGCTGCTCCCGCGCGCCGCTTCTGTTTGGAATATGTACGGCCCCACGGAAACCACTGTCTGGTCGACTGGGTGTCGCGTCACTGCCGGCACGACGCCGGTTCTCATAGGACGCCCGATTGCAAATACACAAGCCTACATTCTGAACGCCAATCTGCGCGAACTTCCCATCGGCGCCGTCGGCGAACTTTACATTGCGGGCGATGGGCTCGCGCGCGGTTACTTGAACCGCACCGAATTAACGAGCGCGCGCTTTTTGCCAAATCCTTTCGCGCCCGGCTCGCGCCTTTATAAGACGGGCGACCTCGCTCGATTCCACGCGGATGGCGCAATCGAATGCCTCGGCCGCGCCGATCGCCAGGTGAAGATACGCGGCTACCGAATCGAGCTGGACGAAATAGAAAACGCACTACGCGCAGACGTAAGCGTCCGCGACGCGGTCGTGACCGTTCGGGAAGATATCCCCGCGAATCCCGCTTTGGTCGGATATATCATCCTCGCGGACCACCGCGCCTCGCTTCGATCGGTTCACGATTCTCTCAGGCAGAAGTTACCGCCCTATATGGTTCCCGAACTCGTCGGCATCGATCGCTTCCCTCTCACCCCCAACGGCAAGCTCGATCGCAACTCGCTTCCAGCGCCCAACCACGACCGTGAGGAAGAGGAAGAATTCGCGGAGCCTTCGAACGAAACGGAGAAATTGCTGGCGCAGCTCTGGCAGGAAGCTCTGAAGATCGACCGAATCAGCATCTACGATAATTTCTTCGATCTCGGCGGCAACTCGCTCTCGGCAATCCGCGTGCTCGCACGGTTGCAGCAGACAACCGGCGTGCGCATCAAGCCCAGCGAAGCAGCCTTCCAGACCCTCGGCCAGCTCGCGGCGCTCTGCAAAGAACGCCCAGGAGCCTGACGATGTCATCCAGCGAATTGGTCGCCTCCTACTTTGGGCCCGCCGAAAAGCCTCTCTTCGGCTGTTTCAATGGTCCGCGCGCGGAGCGCAGCCGGTCGAGCGGAGTCGTCATTTGCCAGCCCATTGGCCACGAGTATGTCAATTCGCACCGCGCTTTGCGCCAACTGGCTCTGCGCCTCGCTGCAATCGGTTTTCCCGTCCTGCGTTTCGATTATTTCGGCTGCGGCGATTCATCGGGAGACGATGCCGAAGGTCGCACGGTTGAATGGATCGCAAATCTCGCCGAGGCGATTTCTGAAATCAGCCGCCGCTCGCAGGTCACAAACATTTGCTTGGTTGGCTTGCGCCTCGGCGCTTCCATCGCGCTTCTTGGTGCGCAACACAGCCCGGTCTCCGCGCTCGTTTTGTGGGATCCGGTCGTAAAGGGATCCGCATATCTCGAATCGATAACCGCGCTGAACGAGCAGCTTCTTCGCTTTCGCCCGAGGCCCGGGAAGCAGCGGCGCCCCGATTGGCCCAAAGACATCATCGGCTTCCCGCTGTCTCGCGAACTCTATGAGGAAATCGCCCACATCGACTTGCTCTCGGTCCGCAATCGGCCCGCCGCCAATATATTGATCGTTGACACCGAAGAAAGCTCCCATTGCGTCGGATTGAAAGAGGTTCTCGAACGTTCAGGCTCTTCGGTTGCTCTGGAGCGAGTCAAAGCGTCACCCATCTGGATCCCTACCGTCAATGGTGGATTGCAAGTGCCCATGAACGTGTTGCAGCCTGTCTCTGCATGGCTGGATCGGACTTGCACATGAGAGAAGAACCCGCCGTCTTCGGCCCGGCAAAGTCGCTCGTGGGAATCCTGACGCAGCCTGTTGCCGGGAACTCACGCCCCGAGGAAATCGGAGTCCTCCTGCTCAATGCTGGCATTCTCCATCGCGTTGGCCCGGGCCGCCTTTACGTGAAAATTGCTCGCGAGCTGGCGCTCCTCGGATTCACGTCATTTCGGTTCGATTTTTCGGGCATCGGCGATAGCAAGCCGCGGAAAGATAATCTTCCGTTTGAAAAAAGCTCCATCGATGAAACGCAGAGTGCCCTCACGTTCGTGCAGGGCAAATGCGCAACAGATGCTTTCATTCTGTTGGGGGGATGCTCGGGCGCGCGTGTTTCGTTCGCGACTGCCGCGTGCGATCCGCGCGTCGCTGGCTGCATTCTTATCAACTTCCAGGTCACGCCTGACCACGAGCGCGACGCGGGCGCCGCCTCGAGTGCGCGCAGGGACGAGCGCTATTACCTGAAGCTCGCCGTCCGCAATTCTCACAGCTGGGTCAGACTCTTCACCGGGCAGGCGGACTACCGGAAGCTTTCCGCCGCGCTCGCTTCGGCGTTGCGCCGCCGCATCGCGTCGCAAAACACCAGCGCCGAGCCTCCACAATGGGCAACTTTCAGAGATGAGCTGCGGCGCGTGATCGCCCGCGGCGTCAAGCCGGTATTCGTCTGTTCCGAAGGCGATTCTTCTCTCGACGAATTGCGCGACGCAGGCGGCCCAGAGATGGCCGAGTTTTGCTCACAAAATAAGATGAAGCTTGTCGTCGTCCCGCGCTCCGACCATACATTCAGCTCCCTCGCCGATCAGGAGCGTCTTATCACGGTCGTTCGAAAAGCAATCTCGGAAATTGTGAAATCCGCTCCTGCTCGAGAAACGCCGCCACCCTTCACCGCAGACAAAGTACTTCACGTCCAGTAGCAAGGCTCGCCCGCCGATTGAAACACGGCATCCGTATCCGCCATCTGAAAATCAAACGCCGCAGGCAGCGGGCCCGTCTTGAATGAGAGCAGGTAAATCGGCGTGTGCTTGCGGATTCGGAAACCTGCCGCTACCGCGGCGCGCTCGCTTTCCGGCGTCGAACCTGTTGAGGTAATTTCAAATGCGTCGCTCATCGTCCGCGCCACTTGCTGGGCCAGCGCATAGCCCACGCACAAATTCTCCGGCGATGGATTATTCAGCCACAAGCCCGCGATTCTCACTTGGTTGTGCAGCAGGCTCAGTGCAAACCGTCCCGCATTGTGATCGTCTTTTCGTATCTCAAACACTCGGATCTGCGCCGTCGGGCAGCTCTGCAGGTATTTCAAAAAACCGCTCGATCGAAGATTATCGAGAGACAACGACCGGCCATCGCCTCCATCCAACCCCTCTTGTATCTCCCACCCTTCCGGACGCATGCCCGTTGGAATCACAGACCACATCGCATTCCGTACCAACCGTGCGGGCATCCGCCAGTCCTTATATTGATGTGACAGCGCCTGCCGCAGCGGACGAAGCGGGCGCGCTCCCGACCACGCGTCGCCCGCCTGTTTGAAACCGATCGCCGGAATAATTTTCTGCGTGATCTGCGCTCCGCCGATTGCGTAGATGAAGTCAAACATTTCGCAGATTCGCTGCACGATCGCCACACCCGCGCCCAGGGCGCGCGCGTCCGCCGCCCAATCAAACAAATGGCAACCGCGCACCGTTCCCGCCACCGTTCGCACGGTCGTCGGCCAAATTCCCGCATGCGCGATAATTCTGCCGTTTCGCTCGAGTACATAGCTGCGCGGCTCCGCGTAATCGTCGCGCGGCGCCCACAGCTTCCAGCGAAGCAGGTCCGGCCGCAGCGATTCCCGCTGCAGCAGCGGAGTCAGGAAGGAAACAACCTCGGGAGCATCATTTTCCGTAGTTGGACGAAGTACTGCTTTCATATCGCACCCGGCCAAACGAACTCATTCAACTTGCGGCGTGCCCAGCCTGCGGCGCGCGAACCCCAATTTCCCTTTCGCTACGATTGTGCCGTCCACTTCCGCCACTCCTTCGATCACGGCAAAATCCCTTATGAACTTCAGCACCTGTATCTGCATTTCCATCCGGTCGCCCGGGACCACCGGCGCCAGGAACCTCATATCGTTAATCGATCCCAGCACGAGAAACTCGCCCGGCCCCATTCCCGTTCCCACCGTTTTCGAAAACAGAATGGAAGCCGATTGCCCGATTGCCTCAACGATCAAAGTTCCGGGCATTACGGCAAGTTCCGGAAAATGCCCCAGAAACTGAATCTCGTTTCCCGTCACATTCTTGACCGTCCGAATGCTCTTTCCGGGCTCGATGGAAACCACGCGGTCCACCATGATCATGGGGAACCGCTGCTTCAGCGAAGCCCGCACCTCCTCGAACGTCATCACCGCCTTCGTCGTTTCCGAATCGCCGTTTTTTGGCGCGACGGTTTGCATACTCAACTCTCAGTGCGGACGCAGGATCATCGCCGTCGCCCGCGGCACGAATCGAAAGCCGTTCCGTGTTGCGCTCGCATCGGAGACAAGCCGCGTCACCCGCAGACGCTCGGTTTCGGCCATCCGCAATGGCTCGCTTTCCCAGTTGTACTCGAATACATGATCGCGCTGTGGCGATTCCAGCGCGGTGCTGAAGAAAACGATCCCGTCCTTCGCCACCCACTGCGACATCGTCTTGAATAGTGGTTTCGGATCGATCAAGTGCTCCGCCAGCATCGCGGAGAGCACCCCGTCGCATCTGTCTCCATTGACCGGAGCGCTCGTTTTCAGTGCATCGTTCACCGCAAAACACACGCGATCGCCGTGCCCTGAGGCTGCGAGCAGCCGTTCCGCCACGGCGATCGCAGGCGGGCTGATGTCCACGCCCTTCACTCGAATATCCGGCCGTTCTTCCGCCGCAAGCAAACTGAGCACACCGTGGCCTGTAGCCAGCTCCAGCACGCTCGCGTCCGGCGGCAGGCGCCTCACGAAGTCATCGCGATACATCGCGATGTGGTTCACCATCGAGGGCCAGAAGGGATAAATCAGAATCGCGGCCCACATGTACGGCACCATGTAGCCTTCTTCTTCGTAAACGCGCGACATAATCTCCGGCATTTCTTCCGGCGTATACTTCCCAGCGCGCTCGTAAACCCGTTTCGCCTTCGCCACTCCGACGCAGTATTCCGCATAGCCGTGCGCCGCTTCGTCAAATGCGTCGCTTCCGTAGGCCGATCCGGCCCAGCGCGCCAGAGGATTCAGCAACCATGAGCACAGGTCGCGATTCGCCTCGTATGTCGCTCGTGCCGCTGGCGCGAAGAATTTAGCCTTTCGCTCCAGCGCTTCCAGAAACAGCTGCGCATCTTCCATTTTGTAGCTCCGCCTTCGCTTCGCATGAAGGCACATGGCGAACCATGCGCATCATCGGCCGCGCCAAATTTGTTCCGTCCCACGGTGAGCAAAACACGTGCATCTGCCCAAGCTTCACGATTCGGTCGACGCCCTGCCGTGCCGCGGCCTGCGCGATTGCTTCCTCTTTTTGTGCGTCCTCCATTGCCAGGCCAAGAGTTTGCACTCCTCCGTCGAATCTGCCCACCACCTCGAAAAGATCGTCCGTCACCAGCACGCTCAGTGTTCGCCCTTGCGTCGGCTTCGGCATTTCCGAGCCTTCACCCAGCAGAATTGTCCAGTCCGGGGAAACGGGAAACCGCGCCGTATTCGCAACATCATTCAGAAGCCACGACGCCCGCGCGCGGCAAATCGCCGCCGTCGTCGCGGGCTCGATTTCCCTTCGCGAGTGAATACGATTCTCTTCTCGAAACGTCTGCGCCAAATCTTCCACGAATTCCTTGGGGTCGCTCATCGCGCTGCGCTCGATGAACAGCGCTTGCGGCGATGAGCATGCTTGCTGTTCGAACTGCCACACGTCGCGCGCAATTCGCCGGCACCATGCCGCCCGTTCCGCGCGGCCGCCCCACGCGCCCGCCTCCATCGCCGCGACGGAAACACGCGGCCCAAACGCAAGCACCCGCGCCCAATCCGGAAAAGGCAGCGCCCGAACGTACCTCACGGCCTCGGCGCCGCCCCAGATCATCGCCCCATCCACGGCTCGCGCCATCGCCTCGTGCAAATCACTCCGCGAATGATCGAAGCTCACCATCGATATACGCTCCGTCAGCATTCCGCCGCGCTCCACTTCCTGAAGCTTCCCCATCAAAGTCCGCGTCGCGTCCACCAATCCCGTCGGCACGCGCACGATGCAACTGTTTCCCCCAAGCAGCGCGCACGTGAGCGATAAAATCGGCTGAATTTCGACGTTCCCCGCCGGCCAATGCCCCACCACTCCAACCGGAAATGCACGCAACTTAGCGCGTCCTTCTTCCCGCCAGCCGCCGTCAAGCGCTTCCGATCCTAGTTCCCGCGTCAGGATCGGTTCCAGCGTTCCGCGGCGTAGCCATAGCCGCAAAAATGTTACGCCGGGAATTTCGCGCAGTTCGCCGCTGCCGAGCGCACCCGACCACTGCTCCAGCACTTCCAGGACGGTTTGAGGTGTAATCGTCGCCTCTCGCGCCGCTTCTCGCAGCGCCTGTGCCGTGCGCATAATCTGCTCGGCCGAAGTAACCGCCTGGATCGGATCACCCATGAATTGTCGGCTCCATTTCTGCCTGGTAACGCGTCGTCTGCAAATTCCCGCATCCGCGCGCCTCAGCTTTCGGTGCGCGCCGCATGAACCGAAAATGCGTTCCGCGCCGCCCGCATCTGCACCCGTCATAACCGACGATCTCCGCGATATCGTCGGTCAGCACGAGAAACCCCGGGAAGCTCGTCGGCAAAACGCTGCAAATCTGCACCAGCCCCTGCTGCCCCGCTCGCACAGGCGTCAGGGTCAACGGATCCCTCACGATCACTTCTCCGAACGCCGGCACGTGTTTGTTGCCCGATTCGCAATCCGGATAAACGACGCCCACGTTCTCAACCATTCCGTAATAGTCGATCACTCGTTCCGGCGCACACCGAAACACCTCGGCCACCTCGCTCGAAAACGCTTCCTTCGTCACCGCCTGCTCCTGCAAGCGTTTCCACCCGCCGCTGTGCAGCACGTGAACGTTCGGCAGGTTCAGCCTGATGCCTTCACGCTTCAGCGCCTGCACGAATTGCGTCCAAATCACGTACGTGAATCCGTAAACCAGCACGCTCGCGTTCTTCCACTCTTCAGCGCACGCAAGCAGTTTTGCCACATCGACGCTCACCTTGCCGTTCTCATCGCGCAAACAGCAGACGATCGCCGTCGCAAACGATTCCAGGCTCTGGATCGCCGCGCCGCGCGCGCTCAATTCCCCGCCGGACGCAAGGTTCTCCGGCGTGTCGATCACCAGATAAGGTCTGCGCGCAGGACCGATATAATCCCGAATAATTCGAATCACGCCCTTCGTCATCCGCCGTGAGGTCGCCGTATCCAGCGCCACGGCGCTCGGCGCCTGCCCGCTCGTCGAACTCGAGTGCAGCGTACGCTTGATTTCGCTCGCCGCAACAAGGCTCAATGGCGGGTTCCGCTTGAAGATTCCCACTGGCAAAAACGGCAGATCGGCAATTGTCTCCGCACGCCTGAAATCGATTGGCCAATGGCGCGCGTAATTTCGAAACCCCGCATTCGCCTCGCACGCATACTCAATTTCTTCCTTCAAGAGCCAAAGCAATTCGCGCTGCCGATCTTCCGGCGCCACCCCATACGGCTGCGCCGCCAGCAGCCGCTCGATGCCCCGCTCGATCTGCGCCAAAGCGCTCACGCTGGCGCTCCCAATCGCGAACGCGCGACCTTGCCGTTCCCGGCCTTCGGCAGTTCCGGCACCAAATCAATCGAAGCGCAGGTCCAATGCGCAGGCAGCGCGCGCCGCACTCGTTGCAGAACTCCATCCGCGGCTTCCTCTGCCACGATAAAAAGTGCCAGTGCTTCGCCGGCCTCCGGATGCTGCACGCGCTTTGCCGCGCACTCGCAGACTCCCGCAACGTCCGCCACTCGCGCTTCCACTTCGCCCATGCTCACTCGTACCCCGCGCATCTTCACGAAATCGTCGCCGCGCCCTTTGATCCACAGGAATCCCGCATCATCCAGGCAGCCGAAATCGCCGGTACAAAGCCACTCGCCGCGAAATTTCGCCGTGGTCGCATCAGTGTCGTCCGCATACCCCGCGCAAATCGACGGCCCTCGCACCTGAATCTGCCCCGTGCACCCGTTCGCCACTTCTTGCCCGTTCTCGCCCGCGATCCGAACCTTTAAATTATCCAGCGGCGCGCCCACGCTCCCGACCCGCTCGGGAAAGCGTCCCGCCGCCAGACAAGCAATCCTTGCCGTCGCCTCCGTCTGCCCGTACATTGCAAAAAACTCCGCCCGCGGCAGAATCTCCCGCATTTCGCGAATGCTCTCCGGCGCGAGCGATCCTCCCGCCTGCAGCAAACGCCGCAAGCCTCCAAGCGGCAGCGCCCTCACATTCGACCGCCGCAGCAAAATGTTGTAAACCGTCGGCACGCCCGCAAACGAAGTGCATTCATACGCATCCACCGCGCGCAGCACCTTATCCGGAAACATAAACCGCGAATCGAACACCACGCCGCCGCCCTGATACAAGTGCGTATGCATCACGCTCGCGCCGAAGCAATAGCTCACCGGCATGATCAGCATTGCTCGCTCGTCCGCGCCCAGATCCTGGCTGCGGATGATCGCTTCCGTATTCGCAATCAAATTCTCGTGCGTCACCATCACCAGCCGCGGCTCGCCCGTCGATCCTGACGTCGGCATCAGCGCCGCAACGTCGTCTTTCGCCACAGCCGCCGGCTCAAACTTATCGCCATGGTGCTCGCACCGTTCTCCGCAAAAGCTCTGCACGCCGTCGCCGCAATCCATCCCTTTCCGCGTCCAGACCGCCTTCGCACGCGATTTCTCTATCAGCTTCGCGCCGGAATTCGCCAGCTTCTGCTCATCCGCCAGCACCGGCGTCAGCCCCGCATACATCGCGCCGAGATAGGCCAACGCCGTGGCCGGTTTCAGCGCGCAACCGATCACGATCCGGTCGCCCGCCTGCATCCCCGACGAAATAAATTTTCCCGCGAAGTCGACGATCGAACCACGAGCGTCTCGCCCGGAAATCGTTTCTCCCGTCGAGGCGTCGATGAGGCAGGAATTTCCGCTCAAACGCTGGACCAGTCGACCCGCGAAGTTGTACTCACGCGACTTGTGCACCTTTGAAGCTGCAGAGTTTCGTCTGCACCACCCTGCAAATCTCCTTCACGTTTTCCATTTCCATCAAGTCGTCTACATCGAAATTCAGCCCAAACGTTTGCTCCAGATTGCTCGCCAGCGTCACGTGGCCCATAGAGTCCCAGGCGGGAATGTCCGTCGGCGCCGTGTCCATGGTGATTGTTTGTGGATCGATATCGAATGCGCCTTGGAACGCACTTCGTACTTTCGACAGCAGTTCTTCCATGATCGGCTCCCCTTTGCCCCTATCCGCAACAGGACATCAAATCCCCGTACTTACCCCAGATCCCGCCTGCCCCAAATCTCGATGGAACTGCTTTGCGCACCAAGCCGTCGCCTTACAAACTGAGTGCCTGGCGCCAATAAGCTTTTTCGTTCGTCACTCACGTTGACCCGCGCAGCCTCGTCTGCCGGTGCCGCGCGCCAACTGCGTAAAGTGAACCATGACGCACCCCCACCTTGAATACGGGAAACACCCCAATTTCGCATCGGGGCGTTTCGATTCGCTCAAAGGGAACTCACGGAAATTGTGTAGGAAGGACTAAGGTGCCAAAACTCGCCGCCCATCAGGGCACTTTGCTGTTTCACTATAGGGTCGTGACGCAACGCTCTCGCATCGCCTCACTTCGGCAGCGCAAACGCCACATAAACTCCTCGCGTCCCATCCGCAGGAAAGCCCTTCGCTCCTGTCGCCGCGATCACCACGTATTGGCGGCCGTTCACCATATAAGTGACGGGCGTCGCATTCCCCGAATACGGCAGCGTCGCCTCCCACAGCAGCTTCCCCGTATCCTTATCGAACGCGCGGATTTTCTTGTCGAAATTCGTAGCCGCGATAAACACAAGGCCGCCCGCCGTGACGATCGGTCCTCCATAATTTTCCGAGCCCGTATTCTTCATGCCTTGCGCCGCCAGCGCCGGATACTCCCCCAGCGGAATCTTCCACACATACTCGCCCGTATTCAAATTGATCGCGTTCAATGTGCCCCACGGCGGCGCGACCGCCGGATAGCCATCCGGGTCGTAAAATCTTTTGTAGCCGGTGAAGCGGTACGGCATGTTCCGCGCATCATTCGGATCGCTCGAACCCGCGCGCGTCGCCGAAGTCCTCGCCGCCACGTTGTCGGCCAGCGCGCCGGTCCACGCGATATCGTTTGCATTGACGTAAAGAATCCCCTGCGGATCCGCCGCCGACCCACCCCATTCCGCGCCGCCGTCAAAACCGGGAAAAACCACGGTTGCTTTCCCCACGCTCAGCGGCACGAACTGCCCTTCGCTCCGAAACGTCTCGAATTGCGCCAAAGCCCACGCGTGCGCTTCCGGCGTCCGATTCGTCAGCATGTCCTCCGTCAGCAGTTGCCGCGCAAACGGCGCTGGCTTCGTCGGCATCGGCTGCACCGGCGACGCAACTTCCCCCGGCACCGTGCTGGGCGGATAGCTCTTGTTCACGATCGGAAAGAGCGGCTCGCCCGTCACCCGGTTGAACACATAAACCACGCCGTGCTTCGTCGTCTGCGCTATCGCGTCCACCATCTTCCCGTCGTGCTTCACCGTCATCAGCGTCGGCGGCGACGGAAAATCGCGGTCCCAAAGATCGTGGTGGACCGCCTGGAAATACCACAGCAGCTCCCCCGTCGCCGCATCCAGCGCCAACTCGCAATTCGCATAAAGATCGTCGCCGATCCGGTTCATTCCCAGAAAATCCGTTGCCGCCGATCCCGTGGGAACGAAAAGAATCCCGCGCTTCTGATCGATTGCCATCCCCGCCCAATTATTCGCGGCGCCTTCGTAGGTCCACGCATCTTTCGGCCAAGTGTCGTAACCCGGCTCGCCCGGATGCGGAATCGTGTGAAATTGCCAGCGCACCTTCCCGGTACGAACGTCGTACGCCCGAATGTCTCCCGGCGGTGCCGGCAGCGCTTCCGGATTTCGTCCGCCGGTAATGAGCAAATCCTTGTATATGATCGCCGGGCTCGTCAGATAAACCGACTGCCGATCCGCAGGTTCGCGCCCCAGCCCTTCGCGTAGATCGATTCGCCCATCCTCGCCAAAACTTTTCACCGGCTGCCCGGTTTCCGCATCCAGCGCGTAGACGTAACTCAAAACGCCCGCAAAAATGCGGCTGTCCTTGCCGTCCGTCCAATACGTCAAGCTGCGAACCGCTTGCCCGCCCGTAAGCCCCGAATCGAATTTCCACAAAACCTTTCCGCTTGCCGCGTCGAGCGCCACCACAGCCTTCGTCGGCGTGTAGGTGTACATCACCTTCCCCACCACAATCGGGCTCGTCTCCATTCCGCCCGCCTCGCCCGTGTCGTACGTCCACGCCACTTGCAGCTTGCTCACATTCCCCCGATTGATCTGGCTGAGCGTGGAATAATGGTCATCGAGGGAGTCGCCGCCGTAGATGGGCCAATCCGTGCGCTGCTTTGTCGCGCTGCTCGCGGTATGGGTACGAGCAAACGTGAAAATCATGACGCCTACCGCTGCTGCAGAGAGGATTGCGATTCGACGATCCATTTATCTTAGTGGCCCTTTCCTAAGCGATTCCCGGATCCAGTTTCGAAGCGCTTCCCGGCAACGAAGAATAGGCGGAGCGCCCAAGTCAATGCGAGCGAAAAATCACTCGGCCGATTTCGAGAATTATGTCGAAATCAGCCGAGTGCCTGTCAGGTGCCTCGCTCCTAGAAAATCAGTTTCAGAGCGAACTGAATTTCTCGGGAGTTGTAGCTGGTGTTGAGCCCAGTAATAGCCCCCAACTGCAAAGCGGTGGCGTTGCTCTGAAGCAGGCCTTTTCCGTTTGAACCGAATGCAGGCACAGATGTAACACTCGGCGAGGTGAAGTTCGGCGTGTTAAAGAGGTTGAATACCTCGGTGCGGAACTGCAAACGCATGGATTCCCATTTCAACGGGAACTCCTTCAGGAGAGAGAAATCCATGTCTTTATTGCTGGGGCCGAAAAATTGATTCGGATGTTCAGTCCCGTAGGTGTTTGCAGTCGCTTGTTGGAAACAAGTGGGATTAATGCCCCAGTCCTGCAGCGTCTTTGGAGCATTATTAGCCGAACAGATTTGGTCCGGGCGCCCGCCGCCCAGTGAGCCCGATGGAACAGACGTGCTGATGGTGTACGGCACGCCGGTTTGCCACGAGAACGCATCGTTTACGCTCCAACCGTTCACGACCTGCCCGACAAAGCCAGTCAGCGCCTTATCAACGGGAATTTGGTAGTTCACCGTGCCCGATACACGGTCCGGAGCATCCAGACCCGTATTGCCCACCCCAAAGATGCCGCCCTCTCCGGCACTGACCACGATGGGTGCGCTGGGATTCGCGACGTTATCGTAGTAGCACGGATTTGTGTAGGCCGGACCGTTTCCAAATCCCAGCACCGAAGGCGAAAACGTAGGGGTGCAGACGGCGCCGGAATTCTCCAGCGAGTGAGCCCAAGTGTAATTCACCTGTGCAGTCAGGCCGTGGCTGAAGCGCCGCACGAACGTGGCCTGAAGCGAGTTGTAGGAGGTTGTGCCCCACGGCACGTTGTTCTCACTAACACTGGCTTTGGCCAGCCACGGAAATTGCTGCGCAAGCGGATCCGAGCCAGTGGCCGCAACCTGCGTGTAATTTGAGTTGTGGTTGGCACTATAGGTGACGATCTGATTGCGGCCAAGTTCGCCGACATACCCGATCGAAACCACATTGGCCCCAAACAGCTTCTGCACCGTCACGTTGAATTGTTCAACCATTCCGTCAAGGTACTTGGGCCAATAAGCGTCGCTTACGCCCGCATTGTAAGGATTTGTCGCGGATGGACAAGTCCCAGTTGTGGGAGTCGGAGAATACGCGGCGTTTGTTGTGAAGGTGCAAACACTCGATGGCGGAGCGTAGACGCTGTTCGGATTCAGGGCCGGAATCGGTAGTCCGTTCGCAAGCAGATTACCTCCTGAGAAACCAACGGTGCTGCCGGAACTCGTTACCGGTAGGCCGTAATCGGCAACCACGCTGCTCGCCAGGGAAGCCGGGCACGTGATGCTTGCTTGCGACACGACCTGATTGGTGCAGGAGAACGTCACATTGAACGGCTGGTTGCGCAAGGCCTGCGGGGTCCCGTAGCCCTGCGGGTAATAGCTTAGCCCAAAACCGCCACGCACGACTGTTTCATGAGGCAATGTCATTGCGAAGCCAAATCGCGGAGCGACGTCCCGGTACGGCGTTGGGACAAGCGCTGTAGGTCCACTGCTTTGCGCGCCCGCAATCGATGGGCCATCGACGACCCCGGTTGCAGGGTTCCAGTTGGAGATGCGCCCGCGCTTTTCGGTGAACGGCGTAAAGATGTCGTACCGAACACCAAGATTCAACGTAAGCCAACGAGTTGTGCGCCAGTCGTCTTGAATGTAACCGCTCGGCTCCCAAGAACGATAACCTGGAGATACGAGATAAGTGTTCCGGGCGCCCGTTTGACTCAATCCTTCCAGTAAATCTCCCAGCGGGGTACCCGTGTACGTACCGCTAAAGGCAAAACTTCCGATGCCGTTGCTGCTTTGATATTCGGTCAGCTGGCGTCTAATCAAACCGAGGCCAAATTTGATACTGTGGTTGCCTTTGTTCCAGTTCAAGATCGCATCATAAATGTAGCTGTTATCGAAGGTCTGCAGGGGTATAAACCCTTCATCGCCCAAGCTCGTGGTGAGTTGGGGATACCCTCCGTTGGGGCTGCTGAAGTTAAAATCAGCCAAGCCTGAAAAGACGCTGGGCGTGAAGTTGATGCAATTGCCGACGCTCGTACTACAAGCAATCCCCAGCGCGTTACTCGCGTCGGTTCCCTGGTTGGGCGGCAAAGACTGCGTCGAACTGCGCAGATACCCTGCCTTAAGGTTCAACAACAGCGTAGGCCTATAAACGTGCACGTAATTCAAGGTTAGCCCTTGTTGCCGCTGTCTCGCCGGACCGGGAAATCCCGCCGCCGTTCCTCCGGGGTTGATCACTGCACCAGTGCCGCTGAAGAACGGATCGACGTTCGCCACATTGACCGCTGGCAATACTGTCGGAGTGACTGTATTGACGTTGTTGAACGAATAGCGGCCGAAAAAACTGTCCTTATCCGAAATATGCTCGTCGATGCGAATATCAAACGTCTTCGCGTTCTGAGTTCGCAGCGGATCGGAACTGTAATTGCTAGCCAGAGCCGAATTGGTGGGTAGTGGGTAGAGCGAAAAGGCAGCAAGACCCACCGGTGTTTCAGATGTAAGAGGAATCGTATTGCCGGAGTTTGCTGCTCCGAGAGTGCTCGATCCGCCAGCAGCACTCACGTTGGGAAGCTCCGACATATCTCCTGGGTCGGTGGGAGTCGTGCCATCGGGGCAGCTGATGGTGCCGCCCTTATAGCCTTGCTTGGCTGCCATCAAGCTCCCGCGCTGGCAGAGAGTCGGAACGGTGCCCGTTAGTGGATCGCCGTATGCCTGGCTGAACTCCTCGAAGTCGCCGAA
>Ga0335074_10000541_pt1 | contig 52943 bp, 46 predicted proteins | sample Lox_Sample_23_FD_206715 | JGI IMG/M metagenome (GOLD analysis project Ga0335074, IMG submission 206715) | Soil microbial communities from Loxahatchee National Wildlife Refuge, Florida, United States - Lox_Sample_2.3 | ecosystem: Environmental > Terrestrial > Soil > Wetlands | place: USA...
TACTCGCCCTCGCCGCCGGCGTCTGGCACAACTGGCTGCTCTGGGAAGCCGGCCAAATCGAGGATCCCGGCCGCCACTTCACCCACTACGACCACTGAAGCCGTGAATTCGGAATCAGCCATCTAGATGGTCGATGCCACGGTCGTGTGCCTCACTCGAGCACGATCAGCGTGTCGCCCTCGTTCACCGCCTGGCCCTCCTCGCAGCGGACCTCCGTGACGGTGCCCGCGTCTTCGGCCTCCACGGGCATCTCCATCTTCATCGACTCGAGGATCGCAACCGTGTCGCCCTCCTCGATGCTGTCGCCTACAGCGCATTCGATTTTCCATACCGTGCCGGTGATATGAGCCTCGATGTCGGTCACTCGCTCCTCCACACGCCGCTGGTCGCTGACAGCGAGACAATAGACAGCGCCGCCGACCGACGGGCGCAAGCCCGCTTCGTGGCGGTGATCGCCGCGCGCGATGAGGCGGCGAGCCTGGCCGCCACGATCGCCGGCGTGCAAGCGGCGCTGCCGCACGCGCGCGTGTGGGTCGCCGACGACGGCTCGCGCGACGCGAGCGCGCAGATCGCCGCTGACGCCGGCGCGCAGGTCGTGCGCAGCGCACGCGCGACCGGCAAGGGCGGCGCGGTCACCGCCGCCGCGTACGCTGCGCTGCAGCAAGAAGCGCCGGACGCTGCGCAGGACGGGCGGACGCTGGTGTTCGTGCTGTGCGACGGCGACCTCGCGGGCTCCGCACGCGAGCTGGGCGCGCTCGCCCACGCGGTCGCCGGCGGCGAGGCGGATCTCGCCGTCGGCGCGTTCGCCCGGCGCGTGGGTGGCGGCGTGGGGCTCGCCCAGGGCTTCGCGCGCTGGGCGATCCGCCGGCGTTGCGGCCTGCGGACGAGCGCGCCGATCTCCGGGCAGCGGGCGCTCAGCGCGCGGGCGCTGGCGGACGTGCTGCCGTTCGCCGCCGGCTACGGCATGGAGATCGGGATGACGATCGACGCCGTGCGCGCGGGCCATCGCGTGGTCGAGCTGCAGCTGGCGCTCGAGCACCGCGCGAGCTACCGCACGCCCGCCGGCTTCGCGCACCGCGCGCGCCAGCTCGTGGACTTCGTGCGCGTGTACGTCGCGCGGCGTAGTCGCCCGGCGTAACCTCTCCGCGCGTGCGCGGTAGAACGTATTGATGAACGATCTTGCGCCCATGCGCGAACAGGTCTACACCGACCCGCGCCCCAAGGAGCACTTCGACCGCTTCCATCACCGCGCGCGCACCCGCGAACCGGATTGGGCGTACGAGTTCACGCGCATCATCACCTCGCTGTACGCGTACACGTTGCTGCGCGCGCGCGCGATCTCCGTCGAGAAGGTGCCCGGTCGCGGCGCGGTGATCCTGGCGCCCAACCACTTCTCGTTCATGGACCACTTCCTGATGGGCTGCTACATCCGCCGCAAGGTGCGCTTCATGGCCAAGTCGCAGCTGTTCAAACGGCCGATGCAGTTCATCTACACGCACGGCGGCGTGTTCCCCGTGCGCCGCGGCGCACGCGACGAAGACACGTTCGTCACCGCCAAGACGATCCTCGCGCGCGCAGGCGCGATCGCCATGTACTGCGAGGGCGGGCGCTCGCGCACGGGCAAACTGGCCGAGCAGGCCAAGCGGGGCATCGGGCGCCTGGCGCTCGAGACGGGCGCGCCGGTGGTGCCGATCGCGATCTACGGCTCCTCGCGCGTGCGCAACTGGAAGCGCCTACAGTTCCCCAAGGTGACCATCCAGTACGGCGACGCCATGCGCTGGCAGCAGGTCGAGCAGCCCACGCGCGAGCAGCAGCAGGCGGTCGCCGACCAGGTGCTCGTGGAGATCCGGCGTCTGTACGCCGGGCTGGAGGAACACGGGCGCAAGGGCATCCTCGCGCGCGCACGCGAGCAGCGGCGCGCCGAACGGGCCGCCGCCAAGGGCACGGCCGTCGCCTGAAACGGCTGCGCCGTCGGCGGCCTCGCTTAGGGTTCTCTCGCATGTGCGTGTCGATCCCGTCGATACGAGAGGAGCGGCCAGGTGCAGGGCCGGCTTGACGTCGGCGCGGTGATCGGCCGCGTGTTCGAGATCTACGTCGAGCAGGCGCCGGTGCTGATGCCCACCGCAGCGGTGGTGTTCGTGTTCACCGGCATCATCGCCTCGCTGCTCGTGAGCGCCAGCTCTTCGCTGACGCTGCTGGCGCTGCTGATCGACCTCGTCGCCACCACCGTGTACACGGGCATGATCGTCGAGCTGGTGGCCGACGTGCGCGACGGACGCAGGGACTCGAGCGTCGGTCAGCTGCTGCGGGCGGTCAGCCCGGTCCTCGGACAGCTGATCGTCGTCGGCCTGGTGGCCGGTGTCGCGCTGGTGATCGGCTTCGCGCTGTTCCTCGTGCCCGGCCTCGTGCTGCTGACGCTGTGGGCGGTGTTCGCGCCGGTGGTCGTGCTCGAGCACCCGCCGGGGCTGCGCGCGCTCAGCCGCAGCCGCGAACTCGTGCAGGGCAACGCCTGGCGGGTCTTCCTGGTGATCTTCGCGCTGATCATCATCGTCGTCGTCATCTCCGGCGTCATCGAGGTGCTGGCGGCGTCGGCCGGCACCGGCGTGGCGCTCGTCGTGCGGGTCGTCATCGGCGTGCTGACGGCGCCACTGTCCGCGCTCGCCGCGGCGGTCCTGTACTTCGATCTGCTCGCCCTGTCCGCCGGCGGCGCGGGCAGCGGCGGGGGCGGCTTCGGCGCGGGCGGCGATCAGGGTGGCTTCGGCGCGGACGGCCCAGGCAGTGGTTCAGGCGCGGGCGGTCCGGGGTCCGAGCCGCCGTCGGACGCCGAGCGCGCGTTCGGGGCCTGAGCGTGATCGAGGCGGCGCGGCTGCTGCGCCCCGGCTTGCTCGAGGGCGTCTCCGTCGTGCTGGCGGGCGCCGGCACCGGCGCTTCACCGCAGCGCCGGTTCTCGACCGCGATCGGCCCGGCATGCGCGGGGCTGGGGGCGCGAGTGCACGAGTGCCCGATCGCGATGGACGCCGGCGAGGACCGGCGTGCGCCCCTGGGGGAGGACGCGGTTGCCGGCGCCGTCGAGCGGGCGCTGGCGGCGGCAGGCGCCCCGCACCTCTTGGCGGTGGACGGTGCGAGCTTCTTTGCGCACAGTGGCGGCGCGGTGGCGGTCGCCGGCGGGGACGCTGCGCCGGGCGATGCGCCAAGCGCCAGGCGCGCCCTGCGCGAGTGCCTGCAGGCGAGCTGGGGCGTGACGCAGGCGCTTGCCAAGCGCGCGTTCCTGCCGGACGGGCAGCGTGAGCGGTGCGGCGGGCGCATCGTGTACGTCACGCCGCCGTCGGGCGGCGGCGCGTCGTCGGGCGGCGGCGCGTCGTCGGCGGAGGGCGAGCACGCGGACGCCGCGCGTGCGGCGCTGGAGAACCTCGCGCGGACGCTGTCGATCGAGTGGGCGCGTCACCGGATCACCACCGTGACGATCGCGCCGCGCGCAGGCGCCGACGCGACGGGCGAGGTGGCCGCGCTCGTGGCCTACCTCGCCTCACCGGCCGGCGCCTACTTCTCCGGTTGCCTGCTCGACCTCACTCTGCCGGCGAGCGGGTAGCGCTCAGCCGGTCATCCCGCCGAAGATGCCGCCGGTCACGTGCAGCGTCTGGCCGTGCACGTAGTTGGACCACGGCGAGCACAGGAAGAAGATGCCGCCCGCCGCCTCCTCCGGGGTGGCGGGACGGCCGAGCGGGATGATCGCCGAGGCCATCGCCCGCATCTGCTCGGGGATGCCGAGCTGGATCTGCTCGCCGTCCTTTTCCATCGTGTTGTCGTCCACCTTCGCCTGCGTCAGGCGCGTGTCGATGAAGCCGAACGCGACTGCGTTGACGTTGACTTTGAACTGGCCCCACTCCTTGGCGACCGTTTTCGTGAGGCCCACCACGCCGGCCTTGCCGGAGGAGTAGTTGGCCTGGCCGGCGTTACCGAAGGTGCCGGAGGTGGAGGACACGTTGACGATCTTGCGGAACACCTCCCTGCCTTCCTCGCGCTCCTTCTTGGCCGGCTCGCGCAGGTAGGGGGCGGCGGCGCGGATCACGCGGAAGGGGACCACCGTGTGGATGTCGAGCATCGCCTGGAAATGCTCGTCGGAGAGCTTGTGCACCGGCCCGTCGATCGTGTAGCCGGCGTTGTTGACGATGATGTCGAGCTGGCCGAACGCGTCGATCGCCTTCTGCACGAGCTGGTCGCACATCCCCGGCTTGGTCAAGTCGCCGGCGAACACCGCCGTCTCGCCTTTGATCTCCGCCGCCGCCTGCTCGGCGACGTCGCCGTCGAGGTCGTTGATCAGGACCCGCGCGCCTTGCTCCACCAGCAGCTCCGCCGTGGCGCGGCCGATGCCGCGCGCCGAGCCCGTGACGATGGCGGCTTTGCCGTCGAGTACTCCCATAGCTGTTGCGTCTCCTTGTCGAAATTGAACGGAGCGCAGACTACCGGAGCGCGGGGGCTCAGCCGCGGATGATGACGCCGAAGTCCTGCGTGTAGATCGCGCCGGGCTGACCCTGGGCGAGCGCGGCGGGCGGGTGCGGCGAGACGCCGATGCCGGTTTCGCGGTAGCGCGGGTCGAGGATGTTCGCGCGGTGGCCAGGCGAGTGCATCCACGCGGCGACGATCGCGCGCGGGGTGGCGAGGGCGAGCGTGCCCCAGGCGATGTTCTCGCCCACTTCGTAGCCGACGCGCGAGCTGGAGATGTAGCCGACGGCGCGCATGCGCGCGAGCGGCGTGCCTCCGCCGGACCCGCCCGGCCCGACGTGTTCGAAGTAGTCGTGGGCGACCATGCTGTTGGTGTGTTGCTGGGCGGCACGGCGCAGGCGTGCGTTTGCGTGCAGCGGACGCTCGCCGTGGGCCGCACGTTCGCGGTTGATCAAGCACAGAGTCGCGGCCCTGATGAGCGCGAGGTCGCCGGTGGTGGGGCGCAACGTGCTGTTGGCGCAGCGGGCAAAGCGCACCGCGTGGTGCTGCGCGCGCGTTGCGCCGAAGGCTGTGGTGCTTCCCGCGCAGAGCGCGATCACCGTCGCCGCGCAAACGGCCGCCGGGCGAGCAAGTCGAGGACCAGCCACGGGGTCGTATCGACCCCGTGTACACGCGCTTTAGCGATGCAATTTGTGTTGGACGGATGTTCGACGCCTCATGGATCCGGCGGGCGACTCGCGATCGGCAGCCTAGCGTCCGCCCTACTCGTCTGGGATGAACGCCTGTTCGCCGTGCTTCGCAAAGCCGTACTGGATGCTGCGCTTCGCACCGTGAAGAGCTTGTCCGCTCGACCGCGCCAAGCTCACGCGGCGGTTCAAGAAAGCGATCGGACGCGCAGGCGTACGCGAGATCACCTTCCACGAGCTGCGCCACACCTTCGGCACGCGTATGGCCGCTGCCGGGGTGCCGCTGCGGACGATCCAGCACTGGATGGGCTATGCCGACGCCAAGACGACGCAGGTCTATGCCCACTACCAGCCCTCGGACCACGAGGCCGATACGGTCGATCTGGCGTTCGCGGATAAGCATGGCAGGCCGAGGACGCCCCCAGCCAGCCGTGGGCGCAACATCCATCGAGCAGGGTCACGCGCGCGCCGACGAGGACGTTGAGGCCACGGCGTGCGCGACCAACTCGGAGATGCTCCCCCCGATTTGCAAGTCGGGAGCATCTCATGCCGGCTCCATCGGAATCGACGACCCAGATGCCAGTCTCATACGACGGCTCGCCAGCCCGTCAGCGTCGTGGACCGGCTTCTTCGTCCAGAGCGACGCGCAGAACGCGTCATATCGAATGGCTATGCTAGAAATATCCGAGCGATTCCAGGAGCCCAGCAATGCAGCTCCAGCCGAGCAACTCCCGGCCCATCCAGTGCCCCAGGAGTGGACGTTTGTCCTGCAAATGCTATGTTTGTGCTCGTCATGGATGACGCAATCAGGCTCGCGGAGTCGCTAGCAATTGCCCGGCCAGTCGGGCCACTGTGCCGCAATTCTCCGGGTTTCGCTAGGTTTTGCTGCCATGGCGATGGTCAGCAGCGGATCGATAATCCTCCGTGTGATCGCAACCCGTATGTCGCAAGCGAGTTCCAAGCCATGAGGATGCTTCGAGGCAGGATCGATCAACGCCGTGGCGAAAGTCGCCGATGCGCCCCCCGCCGGACGGGCGCCTTGGATACAAGCGACACCGGCGTCTGGGCACCATGACCGCAGACGAGGACTCCGCGGCGACCACGCTCGCAGGCTCTCCACCTCGCGTGTTCTCAAACGTTGGTGTGCTGCTATGGCCAGAGCTTTGGCTGACCTGGCTCGGAGAGCATCCCGATGACGCAGATCTACTCGCGACCGCCTACCGCTGCCTGGTCAGGCTGGGCTCGCACACAGGTTGGCACGAGGAGCGCCTGCTTGACCGGCTGGGCTGCGACACGAAGTCCGAGGACCAGGTTCGGCAGTTCCCAGAGGACCAGATGCGGCTATGCACCGCGTACTTCGAGTGGGTCGAGTCGCTGCTGTGCGAGCTCGACCTCGCATCAGATAAGCGGCTCACTGTCTCGGGCGCAGCGCGGTTCTTCGCGGCTGCCGAAAAGGATCTTGCCCAGTGCCAAGCCATCATGCGTACCGGGCCGTTCTCGCCACTCGAGTATCTGCGGCTCGGCGAGATAGCCCAGAGCTGGCAATGCGCCATCCGACGGCTCCCGGGTCTTCGGGGCGAGCGCGCACGCGAAACGCAGGCGGCGAACCCGTTCATCGACGACAGCACGCCGCACCTCAGCCCCAAGCGGCTGGACATGCTCGAACAGCCTGGGTCGCAAGCCCTCTTCGGCCCCAGGATCGAACAACGGATCCACAAGCACTTGGAAGATTGCGTGGCGTGCAACGAGGCGTTCAAACGTCGCAAGACCGGTGTCGCCCGAGGTCGCCACGGTCTCATAACAGCCGCCGTCTGACCGGGCCAGGGGTGTCGCGACCGCGACACCCCTGTATCCAAAAGGTTCACCGCGGGTACCCACTGGAGAGACGTGAGGGAGAGGTCCGTCTCAATCATGCCCTGGATGTACACGTCACGGCGTGAGCATCCTGCCGGGCGAACAGCGACCCAGGACCATATGAAACAAGACCCGACTTCGAGCCGCGAGCGAGGCGGACGCTAAACCCGTGCTCCATCTAAACGTCGGCCCGAGCGCTCTTGCCCTGGGGCTCCTGATTCCGATGACGCTCGACGCCGGCTTCGACGTGTGCGTGGTGGGCAAACCTGGAGAGGAGGATCCCAACGACTTCGGTATCAGCGGCTCGGGGCCTGGCGGGCGGCTCGTATATCGCGAAGTCAGCTGGTTCGTAGGAGCCCCGAACGTCGACGACCTTCCGTCGGATGTGCAGGACCGCATCGCAAGCCAGGAGCCACTCCTGATCACTGGGAGCTTGCGGGGAGGAATTACCCAACGGTACGGATTCATCGTCGATGTCGTTCGGCGCCGGCCAAGAGGAGCGGAGACGATCGTCCTGGCCTGTGAGAACGCACCGCACCAGGACTACGAGAAAGTGCGCGAGGCGTGTGACCAAACCGGCGCCCTGATGCTCGACACGGTGGTCAACCGCATGTGCCTCGAGCTTCCCCGCGACAGTGAGCACCGGCGGATCGTCTCAGCTCACCGTCTCGGCGAGTGGCTCGTCGCGAAGCCAGTCGGGCGCCGCACCTCGAAGATCCTGCAGGCGATGGACGGCATTGAGGGGTTCGAGTCCGTCGACGACATCGAAGCACGCCACGACCGTAAGCTGTGGATGGTCAACGGCGCCCATCAAGCGCTCGCGCTCATGGCACGTCGGGCCAACGCAGACCATCGCCTGGAAGATTGCGACGACCTACGTCAGAGTCTGCACGACCCTGTGACCGCCGCCAGGCTCGGGCACATACACAACGCAATGAACGAGGCGCTGCGTATCCGCCACCCGCACCTCACCGGCAGCATCCAGTACAGCATCGAGCACGTAGCCGCGTACGCCGAGCACCCCGACAGCGTCGCCCGGGTGCTCAGCGCTTATCGCCGCCTACAGCTCATGCCGTTTCTCGACGCGCTCGATGAGCGCATCGCGACACCGGCCAGGATTTGCTACGAGCACGACCTCTCGGTGGAACCGTTCAGCCACGTCATAAACGTCTTCCTCGAGCTCGTCGCGAACGTCGACTCTTTCGAGGACAACATCGCCGCGCGAAAACGTCCGATTGCGGTCTCGGCTGATATCGAACTCGTCGAGCGTTTCGGCGCGATGCTCACACCATGGGCCGGAAGCACGATCGAGAAGCAAGCCGGGCACTTCGCGCAACTACTTGCGGACCACAGGGAAGCGTACGAATCGTAGGGACGACCCATCACCGAGAGTCTCGGCGAGCCATGCTGCCGCCGCGTGCGCTCGCCCTGGTCAGAGACTGGGCGCGGTTGCACCAGGACGAGCTCCAGGCCAACTGGACGAGAGCCCCCGCGCACGAACAGCTGGACCGCATCGACCCGCTCCCCTAACATCGAGCATATGAGCCAGATTCCACCCCTCGTGCACGTGACCCAGGTCGAGGTGATCGGCGAGCACGAGCTGCGCCTGAGCTTCGAGGACGGGACGGTCGGCGACGTGAGCTTCGCCGAGCGCGAGTGGCGGGGCGTGTTCGAGCCGCTCCAAGACCCGGCCCGGTTCGCGAAGGTCGCTGTTGAAGCCGGGACGATCGTCTGGCCGGACGACGGCCTCGACATGGCGCCCGAGCCGCTGTATGCCGAGGCATGCCAGCACCCGGCGCCGACTCCATCGATTAGCCGCTGAGCGCCGCGGAACAGCTGACCCACCGCGGGCTTGGCGACAAGGGCCGTCAGGCCCGCCTCCGATGAAGCTAACGGCGCCGATCCGTCGCAACCCGTAACTTCGCGCATGCTCCGCCGCCGGCGCCGAGCCCGCCGGCGGCGCCGGGAGCCGGTGGTGCGGTATGCGCCGTTCACGGGCTTGGGTGAGGATCCATGTGTGGGGGACGCCGAGCAGCTCGCTTGCGGCCTTCGCGTCGATCAGCGACGTGAACGGACGCCGCTCGCCAACGTGGCCGTGAGGGTCGGGGATCGCGAAGCGCGCGGCGCCAGTCGGCAGTCGCACACGCCGGGCGGGTTGCGCTCGTTGCGGCGTGCCGGGGCGTGTGCGCCGCGTGTGGTCGAGGGGGATGGTGGTGAGGCCGGTCATGTTCGGCTCCTGTTGGTTCGTCGTGGTGTGTGTTTCAGTCGTTGTGGAGGCGGTCGATGCGGTGCTCTACGTGGGGGTGGCTGGTGTCGGTGAGCCAGATGAAGGGGACGGGCAGGTCGTTCTCGAGGGCGTTGGTGTCGAGGAAGCGCGAGGTTGGCGGCTTGCCCGAGGTGGGTGGCGTATTGGTCTGCTTGGTGCTCGCGGGTGCGCCAGTAGGCGCCCCACGCCGCGCGGGTGACCCACATCACGAGCCCGCCGGTGCCGATCAGCGTGATCGTGCGCAGCCCTCTGCGGACGCGCTCGCGGGGTGGGGTCGTGAGGCGGTGCAGCGCTGCGGTCAGGCGTGCGTCGCTTGAGTTGATGTGCCCGAGCTCGTGTGCGAGCACGCCTTCGAGGTAGCCGCTCTCTCCACGCGTCGGTTGAGCGTGTCTGCAGCAGACGTGACCGCTTTTATTGGCGCCACCTCGCGGTTGGTCAGGTAGCACTCGCTAATTGCCTGTGCGTACTCCTCAATGTCATTGACAACCAGCTCGCTCGCGTACTGCTTGAGCATCCGTGATACGACACCCGAGCCCGAGAACGCGTCCAGGATCCGGAGCTTGTCGAGCCCTGCTCGTCGCCGTACGTCCTCGACCGCGCCCCTGATCAGCCCCAACAGCGCGCGCTTGTTGCCGATGTAGGTGACGAGCTGGTCCGTGAGGTAGGCGGGATCCTCCTCCAGCAACCCGAGCGGCAGTTCGGGTGCCGCCAATAGCGGTTCCGCGCTCATCGGGCAGCAGCCTATATGCCGCCTCGGCTGCTCCTGCTAATCCGCGAGCGCAGGCCCCTACAAACCGAGCACGCGCCCGAGGATCTCGCGCATGATCTCGTCGCTGCCGCCGCCGATCGGGCCGAGGCGGGCGTCGCGGGCGGCGCGCTCGATGAAGTACTCGCGCATGTAGCCGGCGCCACCGTGGATCTGCAGGCAGGCGTCCATCAGCTCGAAGGACGCGCGCTGCGTGAGCAGCTTGGCCATCGTCACCTCCTTCAGCGGCTCCTCGCCGGCGATGAACCTCCGCAGCGCGTCGTAGGTGACGCAGCGGCAGGTGTACACCGAGGTGGCGAGGTCGGCGAGCTTGTGGCGGATCGCCTGGTGGCCGGACAGCGGCCTGCCGAACGCCTGGCGCTCGCGGGCGAACTCCGCCGTGCGCTCCCACGCGAGCGCCATCGCCCCGACCGCCCCGAGCGCCATCGCCAGCCGCTCCCACTGGAAGTTGGCCATGATCAGCTTGAAGCCCTCGTGGAGCTCCCCCAGCAGGTTCTCCTCTCCGACGAACACGTCCTGGAAGCTGATGGTGGCGGTGTCGGAGGCGTGCCAGCCGAGCTTCTCGAGCTTCGACGAGGACACGCCCTCGCCGCGGTCTACGATCAGGAACGAGATCCCGTGGTGGCCGCCTTCCTTGGTGGTCTTGACGGCGGTCACAATGAAGTGGGAGCGGACGCCGTTGGTGATGTAGGTCTTCTCGCCGTTCACCACCCACCCGCCGTCCACGCGCTCGGCGTGGGTGGTGATCGCGGCGACGTCCGAGCCGGCGCCCGGCTCGGTGATGCCGAGCGCGCCAATCAGCTCGCCGCGGATCGCCGGCACCAGGTAGCGCTGCTTCTGCTGCTCGGTGCCGAACTTCCAGATCGGCGGCGTGGCGATGTTGATGTGCGCGCCGATGCCCGCCGCGGTGCCGCCGGAGCCGGTGCGGGCCATCTCCTCGCAGAGCACCGCCTCGTGGAGGTAGTCGCCGCCCTGCCCGCCGTACTCCTCCGGGTACTTCAGCCCGAGCAGGCCCTGCGCGGCGAGCTTTCCGAAGACGTCGTCGGGAAACCACCGCTCGTCCTCCCAGCGCTGGGCGTGCGGCGCGAGCTCGCGCTCGATGAAGCCGCGGGCCGACTGTCGCAGTTGTTCGTGCTCGTCGGAGAAAGGAGGAGTGGGGGTCATGCCAGACGCCGGATCAGGACTCGGATATGCCTAATGCTGCTCAAACAGGCTATATTGACTATGTGCGTCGGACAACATTGGACATCGATGAGGATATGCTCTCGAAAGCGAGAGAGATACTGGGTACTCGCGGCGTGAAGGACACAGTGGACGAGGCGCTGCGCGAGGTCGTACGCGTCGAGGCCGGTCGGCGATTCATTGCGCGGTTGAAGGACAACGAGGACTTCGGCAACCCGGAGATCATGGAACGCGCGTGGCCAAAGCCGCCTATCTCGTAGACAACAGCGCGCTCGCACGTGTGCGGAGGAACGCGGCTGTTGAGAGGAGGCTGGAGCCGCTGATTCTGCAAGGGCTCATAGCCATGTGCTCGATCACCGACCTCGAGCGGCTGTTCAGCGCGCGGTCCGGCGGCGAGCACCGCGAATGGCGAGAGGAGGCGACGTTGCGGTTCGCCCGCGCTGAAATCGACGAGCGGGTGCTCGACCGCGCGATCGAGGTTCAGGGACTGCTCGCCGATCGCGGCCAGCACCGCGGCGCCAACGTCCCCGACCTCGTTGTCGCCGCCGCGGCCGAGCGCGCCGGGCTGACCGTCCTGCACTACGACGCCGACTTCGAGCTGATCGCGACGGTCACCGGACAGCAGACCGAGTGGGTCGTGCCGCGCGGCTCGATCGATTGAGTAGTTCCCGTAGGCGCATGCGCCTACGGGCCGGACGGTGCATGCACCGTCCGGGGAAGACCCGCATGCGGGTCTTCCTTCCATATCTCTAGAGCCCGTACGAGCGCCCGATCACGTCGAGCATGATCTCGTCGGTGCCCGCGCCGATGCGATTCAGGCGCGCGTCGCGCCACACGCGCTCGACGCCGTACTCGCGCATGTAGCCCGCGCCGCCGTGGATCTGGATGCATTCGTCGGCGACTTCGCACAGCACGCGCGAGGCGTGCAGCTTGGACATCGAGATCTCGCGCACCGGGTACTCGCCGTTTTGGAAGCGCCAGGCGGTGATGTAGGTCATCTGCCGCGCGGACTCGATTTTGGTGGCCATCTCGGCGAACTTGTGGCGGATCACCTGGAACTTGCCGATTTCGCGCCCGAACGCCTTGCGCTCGTGTGCGTACTGCAACGTGCGTTCGAAGCATTTCTGTGCGCCTGCCACCATGCCGGCGGCGCCGATCAGGCGCTCGCCTTGGAGCTCCCACATGATGTGGTAGAAGCCCTTGCCCACCTGGCCGAGCACCGCCGAGGCAGGCACGTGGACGTCCTGGAAGGCCAGCAGCGCCGTGTCCGAGGCGTGCATGCCGAGCTTCTCCAGGCGCTTCTCGCGGATCACGCCCGGCGCGTCCATCGGCACCAGGAACAGCGTGAAGCCGTCGTATCCGGCGTCCACGTCGGTCTTCGTGACGAGCACGATCACGTCGGCGCGGTGGCCGTTGGTGATGTACGTCTTCGAGCCGTTGATGATGTAGTCATCGCCGTCTTTGGCCGCGCGCGTCTTGATCCCTTTCACGTCTGAGCCCGCGTCGGGCTCGGTGATGCCCAGGCACAGGATCTTCTCGCCCTTGATCGCCGGCACCACCCATTCCCGCTTCTGCTCCTCGGTGCCGAACGCCAGGATCGGCGGCATCGCCATGTCCGTGTGCACCGCCAGCCCCATCGCCAGCCCGCCCGAGTTGGCGTTCGTGATCTCCTCGGCGAGCACCAGGCTCGAGTAGTAGTCGCCGCCCTGCCCACCGTATTGCTCCGGCTTGTCCAGTCCGAGGAAGCCGAGTTCGCCCATGCGCGGGAAGACCGAGTCGGGGAACGTCGTCTCCTCCCATTCCTCCGCGTGCGGCGCGAGCTCTTTGATCGCGAAGTTGCGGATCGACTCACGCAGCTGTTCGTGCTCGTCGGTGAAGATGAAGTGCTTGCGCTGGGCCTTGAAGTCCGGCTTCAGCACGCTCTCCGCGGTGGCGGCCATCGGTGACTCTCCTGTTTGCTCGGGCTGGGCGGGTAGGCCGCGGACGCTATCGCCTCGCGGCACAAAAGTAAATAGTAGAGCTGCTTACTTTTCGCTGTGGCGGGCACGCGCAGATGGTCCTCCCTGCCCGCGGTTGGCGGCCAAACAGCTGGCTAACAGCCTACGGCTTCACCAACGAGGCCATCGCACAACAGCTGGCGATGTACCAGGAAAGCATCTCGCGGGTCCCTCAGATCGCGTGAGCGTCAGCTGATCGTCCGGCGCCTTGCCCTCACCGGCGAGGCGCCGCGACAGCGTTCATGTAAGCAAGGCGCGGTGTCGATGCAGCTCTCATGGAGCCAGCTCCGAGCGATCGAACGCTCGCCGGCCACGTCGAGTCGGTGTCGGCACGAGCCGCGTCGGACACCGAGCGGCTGACCGCGGCGCTGCTCGAGCGCTGCTGGCCGGGCGGCAACGGCGACCGCACGGAGTCCTGCGCGCGCGAGTGGCTGCGACGTTGGGGCCCGCGCGGCGCGGGCGCCAGCCCGCCGGCGTGCAACTGCGTGGAGGGGCGCTGCGGGGTGTGCAACTGAGCGCCGCCGCCGCGGCGGGCGAGCAGGCCGGCGGCCGTGACCCAAAGTAAACAGTAGAGCTTCACACTTCCCACAGGCGCGGATGCGGGTAGGATGCGCTGGTGCCCGCCGAGAAGGTTCTCTACGAGGTCGCCGACACGGGCGTGGCGACGATCACGCTCAACGATCCCGACACCCGCAACGCGCTTTCGCCGGAGCTGCTGGGTGGGCTCGTCGCGGCCTTCGAGCGCGCGCGCGACGCCGAGGGCGTGCGCTGCGTGGTGCTCGCTTCCTCGCACGCGAGGACCTTCTCCTCCGGCGCCGCCCTCGGTGGCTTCGGCGCCGAGGCACCGCTCGTGGAGAAGCACTTCGGCTCCGAGCGCTTCGTCGGTCTGTTCAAGCTGATCGGCCAGCTGGGCAAGCCGACGGTGTGCGCTGCGCGCGGGCACGTGCTGGCCGGCGCGCTGGGCATCGCGCTGGCGTGCGACCTGATCGTCGCCGGCGAGAGCGCCTCTTTCGGCACGCCGGAGATCAACGTCGGCACGTTCCCGTTCATGATCATGGCGCTCATCTACCGCAACGTCCCGCGCAAGAAGGCCAACGAGCTGCTGCTGCTGGGCGAGCGCTGGGACGCCCGGCAGGCGCTCGCGGCGGGCATCGTCAACAAGGTCGTGCCCGACGCGCAGCTCGACGCCGCGGTCGCCGAGTGGGCGGGCAAGCTGGCGTCCAAGTCGCCGGTGATCATGCGCCTGGGCAAGGAGGCGATGCGCCGCCAGCTGGACATGCCACTCGATGACGCGCTGGACTACCTGCGCGCGCAGCTCAGCCTCGCGCTGTCCACCGAGGACATCGTCGAGGGCGTGACCGCGTTCTTCGAGAAGCGCGAGCCACAATGGAAGGGCCGCTGATGAGCGCTCCCGAGACGACATCGCTCTTGCGCCCGCTGGTCGAGGACCTGGAGGCACGCCGCGAGCGCATCAAGCTGGGCGGCGGCGAGGAGAAGATCGCGGCGCAGCACGCGCGCGAGAAGCTGACGGCGCGCGAGCGCCTGGCGCTGCTGATCGATGACGGCACGTTCGTCGAGCTCGGCATCCACGGCAAGCCGCATTTCTCCCAGCGCGCGATGGACGGCGTGGACGCGCCGGCCGACGGCGTGATCAGCGGCTACGGCAAGGTCAACGGGCGCCTGACGGCGGTGTGCGCGTACGACTTCACGGTGATGGCCGGCTCGATGGGGATGACCGGCGAGCTGAAGGTCACGCGCCTGCGCGAGCTCGCGCTGCGCGAGCGCATCCCGTTCGTGTGGCTGCTCGACTCCGCCGGCGCACGCGTGCAGGAGGCGGCCGGCGCGATGTTCGCGGGCTCCGGGCACCTGTTCCGCGAGGAGGTCGTGATGAGCGGCGTGATCCCGCAGATCGCCGCGCTGATGGGGCCGTGCGCGGCGGGCACCGCGTACATCCCCGGCCTGGCCGACTTCGTGCCGATGGTCAAGGGCCGCGGCTCGATGGCGCTCGCCGGCCCGCACCTCGTGCGCGCGGCGGTCGGCGAGGACGTCACGCAGGAGGAACTGGGCGGTTCGCGCGTGCACTGCCGCAAGTCGGGCGTCGGCGACATGGAGGTGGCCGACGACCAGGAGTGCATCGAGCGCATCAAGCAGTACCTCTCCTACATGCCCCAGAACTGCGAAGAGCGCCCCCCGCTGCGCACGGTGAGCGACCCGATCGAGCGCCGCGAGGAGGCGCTCTTGGACGTGCTGCCGGAGTCCAACCGCAAGCCGTACGACATGTATGAGGTGATCCGGCTGATCGTCGACGACGGCGAGCTCTTTGACATGAAGGCGCAGTGGGCGAAGACGATCATCACCTGCTTCGCGCGCTTCGCCGGCAGGCCGGTGGGGATCGTCGCCAACCAGCCCAAGCAGCTGGGCGGCATCCTCGACAACGACTCCGCCGACAAGGCCGCGCGCTTCGTGAACCTGTGCAACGCGTTCGCCGTCCCGCTGGTCTTCATCCAGGACGTGCCAGGCTTCATGGTCGGCACGAAGGTCGAGGCCGAGGGCATCATCCGCCACGGCGCGAAGATGCTGCACGCGGTCGCCAACGCGACGGTGCCGAAGGTGACGGTGATCACGCGCAAGGCCTACGGCGCGGGCTACTACGTGATGAACGGCCGCGCGTACGAGCCCGACCTGATCGTCGCGTGGCCGAGCGCGGAGATCAGCGTGATGGGCGCGGAGGGCGTGGTGGAGATCGCCTTCCGCAAGCAGGTGGAGGCCGCCGAGGACCCGCAGGCCAAGCGCGCGGAGCTGATCGAGGGCTTTCGCAAGATCTTCGACGTGTACGTGGCCGCCGGCAACGACGTGATCGACGACGTGATCGACCCGCGCGAGACGCGCGAGACGATCTGCCGCGCGCTGGAGATGTCTGAGAACAAGAAAGTGGAGCGCCCGTGGAAGCGACACGGGGTGGTCCCCGTATAAACCATGGCGCACGGAGTTGGAAACGAGACAAGCAGCACACCCCGGCGATGGCAGGGGCGAGACCGATGAGCCTCGAGGACCCCGCGGTCATCACCTGCTCGATCTCCGGCGCGCTGGCCAACCGCGCGCAGTGCCCGGCGATCCCGTACACGCCGGCGGAGTACGCGGCCGAGGCGCGGCGGATCGTGGACGAGGGCGGCGTGATGATCCACATCCACGCGCGCAAACCGGACGGCACCCCGAGCTACGAGGTGGAGGACTTCCAGGCGATCACCCAAGCCATCAAGGATGAGGTGGGCGACGCGGCGATCATCAACTTCTCCACCGGCACGATCGGCGTGCCGGTGGAGAAGCGCGTGGAGTACCTGCGCGCCTGCCGCCCGGAGGTGGCGGCGCTGAACATGGGCTCGCTGAACTACGCCAAGTACTCGCGCTCGCGCAAGCAGTTCGTGTTCAACATGGTGTTCGCCAACCCGTTCGAGGAGATCGTGCAGCTGCTGGAGGCGATGAACGAGCTGGGGATCAAACCCGAGCACGAGTGCTTCGACGTCGGCCACGTGGGCAGCCTGGCGCCGTTGATCGACATGGGCGTGCTGCGCCAGCCCGTGCACGTGGACTGCGTGATGGGCGTGGTCGGCGGCGTCCCGCCGACGGCGCGCAACCTGGCGGCGATGGTGGAGAACATCCCCGCCGACGCGGACGGCGCGCAACACTCGCACTGGGGCGTGATCGGCATCTCGCGCGACCAGTGGCTGCTCGTTGCCGCGGCGCTCACGCTCGGCGGCTCGGTCCGCGTGGGCCTGGAGGACAACCTGTACCTGCCGGACGGCACGATGGCGCGCTCCAACGGCGAGCTGATCGCGAAGGCCAGGCAGATGACCGAGGACACGGGGCGCCGGCCGGCGAGCGTGCAAGAGGCGCGCACGATGCTGGCGGTCCCGCAGCGACAGGCGGCACCCGCATGAGCCTGCCGCTGGAGGGCATCCGCGTGCTGGACCTCTCGCGCCTTTTGCCCGGCGGCTTCTGCTCGCTGCTGCTGGCGGACTTCGGGGCGGACGTGATCAAGGTCGAGGACACGGGCATGGGCGACTACATCCGCTGGTCGCCGCCCTATTACGAGGGCGCGCACGACACCGCCAAGTCGGCGCTGTTTCTGTCGCTGAACCGCAACAAGCGCTCGATCCGCCTGGACCTGAAGAGCGAGGGCGGGCGCGCGGCGCTGCTCGCGCTGGTGCGCGACGCGGACGTGGTGCTCGAATCCTTCCGTCCCGGCGTGCTCGAGCGCCTGGGCGTCGGCTACGAGCGCATGCGCGAAGAGAACCGGGGGATCGTGTACTGCGCGATCTCTGGCTACGGGCAGGACGGCCCCAAACGCGACGCGTCCGGGCACGACATGAACTACCTCGGCCTGGTCGGCCTGCTCGGTTTGACGGGCGCGCAGGGCGGCGGCGTGGGTGGGGGGCCCATTCAATCCGCGGGCCAGATCGCCGACCTCGGTGGCGGGGCGCTGATGGCGGCCTTCGGGATCATGGCGGCGCTGCGCGAGCGCGACGGCGCGCCGGCGCGAGCTGGACGGCCGGGGGAGGAGATCCCCGCCCGCCCAGGGTCCGGCGAGGGGCAACTGGTCGACGTGTCGATGTCCGACGGCGCGCTGTCCTGGCTGGCGCTGGTCGCGGCGGCGTACTTCGCCGACGGCAACGTCCCGCGCCGGGGTGATCTGCCGCTGGCGGGCGCCTTGATCTGCTACCGCCCGTACGAGTGCGCCGACGGCTGGGTGTCGCTGGGCGCGCTGGAGCCGAAGTTCTGGCAGGCGTGGTGCCGCGGCGTCGGGCGCGAGGATCTCGTGGCGAGCCAGTTCGAGCGGCCCGGCTCGCAGGCGCACGCGCAGGTGAGCGAGATCTTCAAGGCGCGCACACGCGCCGAATGGGAGGCGTTCGCGCGCGAGCACGACTGCTGCTTGGAGCCGGTGCTGGAGCTCGACGAGGCGCTGTCCTCGCAGCTGGTGCGTGAGCGTGAGATGGTGGTCGAGATCGAGCAGCCCGGCGCCGAGCGGCCGGTGCGCCAGCTGGGCATCCCGGTGAAGCTGGCGCGCACCCCCGGTGAGCACGCGCGCCTTCCGGGGCCCCAGCTGGGCGAGCACACCGAGGAGGTGCTGCTCGCCGCCGGGTACTCGCGCGAGCAGGTGGCCGCGCTGCTGCACTCGGGCGCGGCCGCTGGCAGCGCGCCGGCAGCCGCGCCGGCGACGTTCCGCGCGTGAGCGGGCGATGAGCGCGCATCCTCCGCTGCTGAAGATGAGCGAGCTGGCCGCGCGCTCGGGGGTGAGCGCCGGCACGATCCGCTACTACCTGCGCGAGGGTCTGCTGGGCGCGGGCGCGGACGTGGTGCGCACGAGTCGCAACATGGCCTACTACCCGCCCGAGTACGTCCAGCGCATCGCGTTGATCAAGCGTCTGCAGGAGCAGCGCTTCATGCCGCTGCGCGTGATCAAGGACGCGCTCGAGCAGGACCCCGAGCGCCTGCACGCGCTGATCGAGCTCGAGGATCGCATGCTCGAGCGTGCGCTCAACGCCGAGGACAGCGGGCGCGTCTCGCGCAAGCTCGTGCAGCAGCGCTACGGCGTGCCGCGCAACGTGCTCGAGCGCCTGCAGGACATCGGCGTGCTGACGCCCAACCGGCGCGGATACGACCGCGACGACGTGAAGATCATCGAGGCGATCGCCAACTTCCGTGCGGGCGGCTACGACGAGGCGCTGGGCTTCACCGTGTACGACACGCTGCGCTACCGCCGCGCGTTGGAGCCGTTGGTGGCGGAGGAGGTGCGCGCGCTGCTCGAGCGGCTGGCCGGCGAGGTGGAGATCGAGCGGGCGATGGAGATGGTGGCCGCCGGCGCCGAACCGCTGCGCGAGTTGATCGGCGCGATGCACTCGAAGCTGCTGCTGGCGGCGTTGCGGGAGCATCGCGAAGCGCACTGAGCGCCAGCCGCACGACCGCTGATTGACCGGTCAATCTATCCTGCCCCTGTGAAGGTCGCCGCAATCCAGCTCAACTCCACCGCCGACCAGGTGGCGAACATGGCTGTCGCCGACCGCCTCACACGCGCGGCGGCGGCTGACGGCGCGCAACTGATCGTGCTGCCGGAGAAGTGGACGGCGATGGGCTCGGACGAGGACCTGCTGGCGGGGGCCGAGACGCTCCAGGGGGCGGCCGTGGGCTGGGCGCGGGCGATCGCGCGCGAGTTGGGCGTGGACCTGGTGGCGGGCTCGGTGCTCGAGCGCATTCCCGGCCAGGACAAGCTCGCCAACACCTCCGTGCACGTCGGCCCGCAGGGCGACGTGCAGGCCGTCTACCGCAAGCTGCACATGTTCGACGTGCAGGTGGGCGGGCGCTCCTACCGCGAGTCGGCGCTCGAGCAGCCGGGTGAGGAGATCGTGCTGTCGCGCACGGCCGGCGGCGTCGAGCTGGGCCTGACGATCTGCTACGACCTGCGCTTCCCCGAGCTCTACCGCATCCTCGCCGTGCGCGGCGCACGCATCGTGACGCTGCCGGCGGCCTTCACGCTGGCGACCACCCGCGACCACTGGTCCACGCTCCTGCGCGCCCGCGCGATCGAGAACCAGACGTTCGTGCTCGCCGCCAACCAGGTCGGCGAGCACCCCGCCGGCCAGCACTCCGGCGGGCGCTCGATGATCGTCGACCCGTGGGGGGTGGTGCTGGCGCAGGCCGCCGACGGGGAGGGGCACATCGTCGCCGAGCTCGACCTCGAGCGCCAGCGCGAGATCCGCGCCAGCCTGCCCTCGCTCGCCAACCGCCGCCCCGAGGCTTACCGCTGGCCCGAAGGCGAGCGCACCGCGGCCGGCGGGCGCGACGGCGCGCGGCTGCGCAGCGAGGCGGAGGCGGCGGCATGAGCGTGGAACGGGCAGCCGCATCCGACGCGGCGCGGGCGGATCGGGCGCCTGCCGCGGACAAGCGCCGGATGATCCTGCAGGCGGCCGTGCGCGTGTTCGCCCGCCAGGGCTTTCACGCGTGCCGCGTCTCAGACATCGCCGACGAGGCGGGCGTGGCCTACGGCCTCGTCTACCACTACTTCGCCTCCAAGGACGAGGTGCTCGACACGCTGTTCTTGGAGCGCTGGAACGTGATGCTCGAGCTGATCCGCGAAGTCGAAGGCCAGGCGATCCCGGTGCGCGAGAAGCTCGACGCGATCGCCGCGTTCATCGTCGACAGCTACCGCCACGACCCGGACCTGATGAAGGTGATCATCGTGGAGGTCACGCGCGCGGCGAACTCGTTTGGCAACACGCACATCGCCACCATCCGCGAGGCCTACGAGCTGATCGGCGCGATGATCACGCAAGCGCAGGAGCAGGGCGTGTTCAAGCGCGAGATCGACGCGCGCTTTGCGGCGATGGCGTTCTACGGCGCGATCGAGCAGCTGCTCACGGGCTGGATCTTCGATCTGCTGCCGCAGTCGGAGGAGTACTTCGAGCGCGCCAAGTGGCTGGTGGTGGAGACGGTCTGCTGTGGGCTGGAGCAATAGACTGCGCGGTCGTGCAGAACGAGATGGTCAAGCGGCTGCTGTGGCAGGGGGTGCTGGCGGGCGCGGGCGCGCTGACGAGCATGATCGCCACACGCGTCGCGGCGGCCGTGTGGAGGCAGGTGTTCGATGAGGAGCCGCCCGAGTGAGCGCGGCTGAGCCACCGCCCGTGGAGGAGCGCGCGCAGAGCGCGGGGGGCAGGGATTCGAGCCAGAGCATCGCGACGGCGGTCGCTGAGGTATCCGAGCGCGCGAGCCAGCTCGTGCGCGAAGAGATCGAGCTGGCCAAGGCGGAGATGAGCGAGAAGGCGGGCAAGCTCGCGCGGGGCGCCGTGGTCGGCGTCGCTGCCGGCGTGTTCTTCATCACCGCGCTGTTCTTCGTGCTCGTCGGCTGCGCGTGGCTGCTCTACTACTACCTGCCGATCGGCAATGAATACACGTACTTCTACGGCTTCTTCGCGATGGCCGTGATCCTCGTGGTGCTGGGCGTGCTCGCCGGCCTGGTCGCGGCGAAAGCCGTCAAAAAAGGCTCGCCGCCGGTCCCCAACATGGCGATCGCCGAGGCGCGCAAGATCCGCGAGAGCGTCGGCGCAGGCGCGGGCGAAGCGCCTGCGCCGAGCGCTGAGCCTGGAGCGCCGAGCTGATGGCCCAGCGCACGCCGGCCGAGATCCGCAGCTCGATCGAGTCCAACCGCGAGGAGCTGGCGCTGTCGGTGCAGCGCCTGCGCGGCGAAGTCCAGCGCGTGACCGACTGGCGCGCCCACGTCGAGCGCCACCGCACGGAAATCACGCTCGGCGCCGCCGCCGTCGGCCTGCTGATCGGCGTGCGGATGCTGCGCCGCCGCAAACGCAAACGCGCCTGAGCGCTCAGGTCAGGAAAGCAGCGCGCGCGGGATCGCGCCTACGCCGATCAGCCCTGGGCCGGTGTAGGTGCCGATCACGGGGCCGACTTCCGAGGTGAACACGGGCTCGGAGTCGAAGATCTCGCGGCAGCGTTCGATCAGGCGCTGGGACTGCTCGGGGGCCTGGATGTACTGCACGACCCAGCCGTCGGCGCCGCTGTCGTGCAGCTCGCGCGCGTAGGCGACCATGCGCTCGAACGCGCGCCCGGCGGTGCGCACGCGCTCGACGGGGACGATCTCGTGCTCGAGCGAGAGGATCGGCTTGATGCGCAGCGTGCCGCCCAGCCACGCCTGCGCCTTGCCGATGCGCCCGCCCCGGCGCAGGTACTCGAGCGTGTCCACGCAGAACCAGATGCGCAGCGCCGTGCGCGTCGCGCGCACGCGCTCGACCACCGCTGCCTTGTCGGCGCCGGCGCGCGCGGCGGCGCACGCGGCGAGCACGAGCAGGGCGGTGCCGCCGCAGGCGGTTTCGCCGTCGATCACCTCCACGCGCTCGCCCAGGCCGCGCTCGGCGAGCAGCCCGTGCGCCTGGCGCGCCGCCTCGTAGGTGCCGGAGATGCCGCCTGAGAGGTGGATCGAGACGATGTCGTTGCCGGCGTCGAGCAACGGCTCCCACACGGCGAGGAAGTCGCCGATCGAAGGCTGCGAGGTGGTGGGCAGCTCGGGGTCGGTGCGCAGGCGGGCGTAGAACGCGTCGAAGCCGTTCATGTCGAGCTCCCGTTCGGGATGGCCGCTCCAGCCCACGTACAGGCTGACCTCGTGGACGCCTTCGCGGCGCGCGAGCTCGCGCGGGAGGTACTGCGTGCTGTCGGTGGCGATCGCTACTGGGGCCATGCGGCGCGGGACCCTACAGCAACGCGGGGCCGACCCCGCGCCACCCCGGTGTCAGGACAGCGCCTCGGCGAGCTCTCCCGACTCGTACATCTCGGTCACGATGTCACAGCCGCCGACCAGCTCGCCGCCGGCGAACAGCTGCGGGATGGTCGGCCAGTTGGAGAGCGCCGAGAGCTCCTGGCGGATGCGGGGGTCGGGCAGGACGTCCACGGCGGCGAACGGCACCTCGAGCGCCTGCAGCACCGCGACGGTGCGCGCGGAGAAGCCGCACGCGGGCGCCTCCGGCGTGCCCTTCATGAACAGGATCACGTCGTGCTCGGCGATCGCGCTGGCGATCGCCTCGCGGATCGGGTTGCTCTCCGCCGCCGGCGCGGGTGCGGGGACGGTCTGGGAGCTCGACATCGGCAGAGGCTCGGACGGGCTGGACATGGCTGCTCCTGGCTTTCAGTTGGCGGGGGTGGCGGCGGGGGAGTTGGTGGTGGTGGTGGGGATTTCGGTCTTCAGCGCCAGCGCGTGGATCGCGCCGCCGATCTCCTCGGCGAACACGCTGTACACGAGGCGGTGCTGCTGCACGCGGCTGATGCCGTCGAACGCCTGGGCGGTGACCGTCGCGCGGAAGTGGTCGCCGCCGCCGGTGTAGTCCTCGACCTCGGCGTGCGCGCCGGGAATGGCGGCCTCGATGCGCTGCTTGATGTCCTGCGCGGAGGGCATTCGCCCTCAAGATTAGAAGGTCTGGGGGCACGTGCTCGCGGCCGGTGAGCAGGCTCGACCGGAGCGCTCGCGCCGGCGCAGGGCGCCGCTATACTTTTGAAAGTCTTTCATGAGTCCACAGGAGCGAAGCCGATGATCGAGATCACCGACAAGGGGGCCGAGAAGGTGCGCGAGTTCCTCGCCGCCCAGCAGGCCGACGTGGACGTGGCGGGCTTGCGCGTGGGCGTGCGCGGCGGCGGCTGCTCTGGCTTTCAGTACCAGCTCGCGTTCGACGAGCAGCGCGAGAGCGACGTGGTGTTCGAGAGCCACGGGCTGAAGCTGCTGGTGGACGGCGAGAGCCTGCAGTTCGTGCGCGGCTCGACGATCGACTACGAGGAGAGCCTGCAGGGCGCGGGCTTCAAGGTCAACAACCCCAACGTCGTGGCCGCCTGCGGCTGCGGCTCCTCCTTCCGCGTAGCCGAAGAAGAGCAGGTCTCGGCCGTCTGAGCGCGGCGCGCGCGGCGCCGGCTGCAGCGGCGATGCTTCCCCGAGCGCTGCGCAGCGCGACGCCGACCGGCCTGCGTGATGACGTGCGCCTGCGCGCGCTCGCGCTCGGCCTCGGGCTGATCCCGCCGCGCACGATGCACTCCCATGAGGACGCGCAAGTGCTGCTCGATGCCGCCCGCGGCGCGCGGCGCGCGGTGGAGATCGGCGTGTACGAGGGCGCCTCGGCGGTCGCGCTGTGTGCGGCGCTCGAGCCGGGGGCGGAGCTGCACCTGATCGACCCGTTCGGCCGCCATCCCGATGCGCTGCCGCAGGGGTGGGGCGCGAGCGAGTGGGCGACCCGCCGCGCGGTCGCGCGCGCGGCGCGTGCCCGCGGCGCGAACGCGCCGCGCGTGCACTGGCATGTTGAGCTCTCCCACGAGACCGCCGCGCGCTGGGGCGCCGAGGTGGACCTGCTGTTCATCGACGGCGATCACTCAGAGGCCGGCTGCGAGCACGACTGGTCGGCTTGGCATGGCTTCGTGGCGCCCGGCGGGCGCGTGGTCTTCCACGACGCGCGCGCCGGCGAGCCCGGCGGGCGCGGGCTGCCTGGGCCGAGCGCGCTCGTCACGCGCCGCTTCCGCGATCGCGGCACGCCAGGGTGGGAGCTGGCCGCGGAGGCCGACCGCACGGTGGTCGTGCGCCGCACGACTTGACGGCGTTCGGAGCGCCGTTCAGCGGTGTTCCCGCAACCAGTCTGTGGGGTTGACGGCCAACTGACGTCTGTGGTACGGTCGCCGCGACATGATGTCAAGCGTCGTTGAGGGTGCGGAGCGCCCGGGCATCCGGCAGCGCTCCCTTGGGGAGGTCGCTGGGCGGGTGTCCCAACGGCGTTATAACTTGATCTTGACTCAGAAGACGTTTTCTGCCAAGGTCATGACTACAGGACCGTTCGTCGGGGTATGGCGAGCGGGTGGAGCTGGCTTCGGAGCATCTCCGTCCTGACGAGGGGATTCTCAGGGCCGGTCGTTCTATTCCTAAGAGGGAAAAGGAGCAGTGGACAGATGAAACGCATCAAGATCGTGGGGCTATGCCTCATCGTCGCGGGCGCTTTTGCAGCGATCGCTGGGGCGTCCTCGGCCGTCGCGGCGCCCGAATGGGGCGTGTGCGTGTCGGCGAAGAAGGCCGTGTACGCGAACTCCAGCTGTACGGAAGTCGCCCTGAAGAAGGGCAAACCGAGCCACAAGGGTGACTTTGAATGGCACGGCGCGGACGAATGCTACGCTATGAAGAAGGGCAACTTCACGGAACCCGGCTGTAAAACAGTTGCCGAAAAGAAGGGTGCACCGGACCACAAGGGTTCCTACGAACTGGCGCCGAGCCCGACGTACACCTCCACGACTGGAACCGCAACGCTGAAATCGGCGCTTGGCAGCATTACGTGCACATCGAGCGTGGATGAGGGTGCCGTCACGGGTCCGACGTCAGACAAAGACTCGGTTCAGTTCTTCGGCTGCTCAACGCTCGGCCAGACGTGCCTGAACACGGTTATCGAAGGCAAACCGTCGATTGCCACGGAAGTGCTGCCGACGACCCTCGGCGAATCCGCCGGTAAAGTCGTCAACACCTTCGGTGATGGTCCGAGCGGCTACAGCGCGATCTTCGCGTGCGAAAACGTTGGGTACTTCAGGACCTCGGGCTCGACCTGCGGGACCGTCGAACCGCTCAACGTAATGGGAACGGAATCGACCACGAACTTCGAAGCTGAAAGTGCGTGCCAGAAACTCGTAACCGAATACTCGGCCGAACCGACATTCTCCGAACCGGTCACGGTTCCGGCTGAAGAGATCACAATAGGACGCGACGTAACCTCAACAGCGATCGAGGCCAAAAGCTAGGGGTCTCTAATCGCAAGATCGATACCCAGCTTGGCGTATCGATCTGTAGTCGGAGCGTGCGCGGGACCACTCCGGTCCCGCGCACGTTTCGGTCGTGCGGTAACACGCGACCGTGCGAGGGCGGATAGGAGCGCGGTCGCGCCCCCGAAGTGGGGAGCGTGCACAGGCGCCTTCCTACTTGACAGGTGTCGACCGGGCGCTAGACTTATGTTGTTTTGTCAAGCCCTCGGGGAAAGGGCCAAGTAGGCGGAGCGGAAAGCGCGAGGATGAAAGGGCAGGGAGCCAGGGTGGAGGAAGGTCCCAAGCGGCGACGGCGAGCGGCGGTCGCGCTGTTCGTGACGCTCGTCGTGTTCCTAGCAGCATGCGCTCCAGCGCTTGCTGCGAGCCAGCGTGGACATGCGTTCGACTTTGCGTTCGGGACGTTCGGCTCTGGCATGGGCCAGTTTGCTCATCCATCCGGGATTGCGGTCGAAGACGAACACGAATACGTCTACGTGGCCGACACCGAAAACGGTCGGGTCGAGAAGTTCGAACCGGAAGTCAATAAAGCAACCGGCAAACCCGCCGAGAAGCCCATTGCGGAATTCAAGGTGCCGTACCCGGAAGCCATCGCTGTAGACAACTCCACAAACGCAGAAGACCCCTCCAAAGGTGACATCTACGTCACCAGCGCGTCGAACGCGAAGACAGGCAAAGCTGAAGAAGGTGGAAGCGTCGTCTACAAGTTCAACGCCGAAGGGCGGCAGGTCGCGACGTTGAGCAGCTTCAAGCTCGCGGGTGGAGGCCACGAAAAGCTGAGCGCGATCCGCGGCATAGCAGTCAACCAGAACGGGGATCTCTTCGTCTGGGTGGGGAGCGGCGTGATCTACGAGTTCAAGAATCAACCCGAAGTGAACGAACCCGAGGCGAGAATCGGGCTTGGAAAGATTACAGAAAGCTCTGGCGGGACAGGGCTCGAACCGCCAGGGCAGCCAGGACTCGCCATCGACTCCAACGGCGATCTCTACGTGGGCGCGAGGGGCGAAGACGCTGCGAGGACGGCGAAAAGCGGACCGCTGGAAGAACTCGTGCGGGAACTGCAGAAAGAGTTCCAACAGGAAGTGGAATTCGCCCAGAAGGAAAGTCTTGCGCCCGAAGATCCGGGGCGTAAGTTCGCGCTGATCGCGGAGCTCAACGGGGAAAACGAAAGCGTGCAGTCGCCCGCGCTCGACGACGAAGAGTCAACCGCGGTCGCCGTGGCGAACCCCGTCGAAGCGGACGATGCCTTTCCCGCGGAAGCAAACGATGTCTATGTCCTCAACGTGGGGACGAACCCGCTGGGCGAAGAGATCAGCACCGTGGCGTCGTTCAACTCCGATGGGACTCTTATGCAGCGCTTCGGCTCCCCAGAGATCAAGAACGGCGAAGGCATCGCGGTCGATCCCAAGAGCGGCACCGTATATGTAACTGACGCTGCAGCCGACGACGTCGACGTCTTCGGACTCGAAGAACCGGGAGCTCCGACGGTGGAAGGTCTCTCGGCGTGCACGCTCAGCACAAGCTCCGAAAGCACCTGTCCAGATGCGCCCGACGTAACGACGCTGCAGGCGCAGATCAACCCTGAGGGAGCCGACACCCACTACTACTTCGAATACGGGCCTGTCGCCTGCTCGCCGGAACCATCGCCTTGCACCAAGACGAGCGCCGTCGACATCGGTGGCGAATTCGGCGATCGCGACGCAAGCGTGGAACTGCCCGGACTGCCCTCGGGGACCTACCACTTCCGGGTCGTCGCCGAAAACGAGATCGCAAACGAACGCCAGGAAAGCAAGAGCGCCGAACAGACGTTCGTCGTCCTTGCGCGCGCGAGCGGGCTGCCAGACGGGCGTCAGTGGGAACTCGTCTCTCCCTCCCCAGCGCAAGCGCGCGGCGCCGAACCGGAAGCCATCACGAGGGAAGGCGGTCTGATCCAGGCTGCAGAAGACGGCGACGCGCTCGCCTACGTGGCAGACGGACCGCTGTCGAGCGAAGGGGCGCCGGAAGGCAGTCGCAGCCCGGAAATCACTCAGGCCCTCTCCATCCGCGGAGCCGACGGATGGATCACCCAGGACATCAACACGCCGAACGCCGTGGGAAGCGGTTACGAAGCGGGCGCAACGCCGGTGTACGAGGCCTTCTCGCGCAATCTGTCGCTTGCGCTCCTGGAGCCTGGAGCCACGGTTGCGGGTGCGCTTGCTCAGCCACCGCTCTCGCCGCCGCTCAAAAATGAAAAGGGTGAAAAGGAAAAGCAGGAACGGACGATCTACCTGCGCGACGACGCTCCGCTTGCGCCTGGAGCATCAGAAGAAGCAAGCTTTTACGCGGCGAAAGCTAACTTCGAAAAAGAGAAGACAAAGCGCGAAGAAGAAGAAAAGCGCGAAGAAGAAGAAGAAAAGCACAAAGAAGAAGGAGAAAAGCCCGAAGAAGTACATTACCCAGGCTACCTGCCGCTCGTCACCCAGTTCGGCGAAGATACGCTGGGAGGCGAATTTGGCGGACCCAGCGAAGGCGGTAGCGAAGAAGAACACGGTCTCGAAATTGCGGGCGCCACCCCGGACTTGGGTCACGTGGTTTTCAGATCGCTGAAGCGAGGCCCGACGGCCGCCCCCTCCGGCGTGTATGAGTGGAACGGGGGGAGCCAAACGCTCGCCGATGTCAGCGTCTTGCCCAAAACAAACACCCTGCTGCCGGCGAGCGTAGCCTCCCTGGGCGGCTCCAAGGGCAGGGTCGACAGGAACGCCATCTCTGAAAGCGGATCGCTCGTCTTCTGGAGCGCCGAGACCGCATCCGGATCTCATCTCTATGTCCGCGACACCGAAACCGGCGAAACGCTCCAGATCGACTCTGTCCAGGGTGGCTCCGGAGTTGGTAATCCAAATGCGGCCTTCCAGGCGGCGAGCGCGGACGGGGAACGCGTCTTCTTCACCGATGAACAACGTCTGACCCCCGGCTCCAAGGCCCAGCCGGAGGCCCCCGATCTGTATGTCTTCGAACTGGAGTCCGAAGAAGGCGGAACGCTGGAAGGAAAGCTCACGGACCTCACGCCCCAGGAAGGGGCCGACGTGCTTGCCGAGAACGAAGGCGGTGGCGTGCTCGGTACGAGCGAAGACGGTTCGTATGTGTATTTCATGGCCAACGGAGTCCTTGCACCCGGCGCTAGCCCTGGTCACTGCTCACACGGCGCGAAAGTGCCACGGCCGCTGGGGACGACATGCAACCTGTATGTACGCCACTACAACGGCCGGAAATGGGCGCAGGCGGCGCTCGTCGCCGCCCTCTCCTCCGAAGACTTCCCCGATTGGGGCGGCAGCGAGAAAGGTGAACTAGCCTACGTGACCTCACAGGTGTCAGCCAGCGGTCTCTACCTTGCCTTCATGTCGGACAGGAGCCTTACAGGGTACGACAACGAAGACGTGACCAGTAAACCCGGACAAGAGCGGTTCGATGAGGAGGTCTACGAGTACGAGGCCGAACACGAACAGGAACACAAACGCGAACCTGCACACCTCGTCTGCGTGTCGTGCAACCCAACAGGCGAACGGCCGGCTGGCGTGCTCGACACCGTAGTTCAATCCGGCGAAGAAGGAAGCGGAGAAGGGATCGGACTGCTCGTCGACCGTCTCGGCATCTGGGCCGCGACAACGCACGGCGGCGGGCCGGGAGAAGCGGTCGATCACTGGCTTGGGGGGAGCGTTCCGGGATGGACGGCCCTCAATCTGGTCGATGCGCGTTACCAGTCGCGCTACCTCTCAGGCGACGGTCGTCTGTTCTTCAACAGCCCGGACCATCTCGTGCCGGCGGCCACCTCCGGCAAGGAGAAGGTCTACGAGTACGAGCCCGGCGGCGTCGGCACCTGCGATGACGCAGGCGGCTGCATCGGTCTGCTTTCCTCAGGCACGGCCGATCGTGAATCCGCCTTCCTCGACGCGAGCGCGAGCGGAAACGACGTGTTCTTCCTGACGGCCAGCGAACTCCTGGGCGAAGGAGAAGGCGCCAGCCAAGACAACACCCTGAAAGTGTATGACGCCCACGTCTGTGAACCCTCCTCACCCTGCCCGTCGCCACCGCCGCCCGCCCCCGAACAGTGCGAGGGACAATGCACGCAATACTCGCAACTGCCGGGCTTCCCGAGCCCGGGAAGCACTTTGCCTGCCGGCTCGCAGAGCCTCGTCCAGGTGCTCCCGAGCATCGAAACCGCCAAACCGAAACCGAAGCCGCTGACGCGGGCGCAGAAGCTCGCGAAGGCGCTGAAGGCGTGCCGGAAGGACAAGCGAAAGCGCAAGCGCGTCGAGTGTGAAGCGCGCGCGCGCGCGGCGTACGGACCAAAGCACAACACGGCCAAGCGGAGCGCTCGGAAGGGGAAGCGATGACGATCTCGCCCCTGCGCCACATCCGGGGCTCCGCGCGCGCTGCGCTGGTGGTGACGAGCGTCCTGCTGGCGGCGCTGGCGTATGCAACCCCAGCGCTCGCCGAAGCCCGTCTCGTCCCGCATTGGACGCTAGAATCTCGCGCGGCGCCTACGAACCTTCCGCTCGAAGGTGAAGCCTTGATCATCGTGACGGCGGCCAACACCGGGGATGCGGTGGCGCCTGGAGACGCAAAGCAGCCCATCAAGATCACCGACCTGCTGCCGCCCGGAGTCGAAGCGATACGCATCCAGGAAGCCGTCAGTAAGGGCACACCGCTGTCGCAGGCGCACGGAACAGGCCAGTGCTCCGCGCCGCAGACGAAGCCGCTCGTGTGTGAATTTGACAACAACGACAACCTTCAGCCCTATGAACAGGTGGAAGTCCTCATCGTCGTCAAGACTCACTTGACGTCTACATCGAAACCTGAAAACAGCGTCCGCGTCGAAGACGGGAGTGAAGAAGAAGGCGGCGCCAAGCCAGCCGAACTCAATCCGGCGCGACGGCTGTTCAGCGTCGCAACAAAGGCCAATGAAGCCGCCCACTTTGGGGTCGAAGCGTTCGAAATGGCGCCCGAAAACGAAAATTTCGAACCCGACACCGAAGCCGGCTCCCACCCCTTTCAAATGACTACGACGTTCAACTTGAACACGGGCCTCGGCTCGGTGCCTCACACCGTACAAAAGCTAGCTCCGACAGCGCCGGCGCTCGAGAAGAACCTGAGCTTCAAGCTGCCGCCGGGTTTGATCGGCAACGCGAACGTGGTCGGCAACCCCAACGCGGTTGAACAGTGCCCCGATGGCAGCTTCGGAGTGCTCGAAGAAGGCGGCGCGAACTTCTGTGAAGAGAATACGGCGGTTGGCGTAGCGGCGGTGACGTTCAACGACCCGATCGGGCTGGGCTACCACACCTACGTGGTCCCGGTCTTCAACCTCGTGCCCGCCCCAGGCGAACCGGCGCGCTTCGGCTTCGTTGTCAACAAGGTGCCAATCATTCTCGAAACGTCCGTGCGCACGGGCGAAAACTATGGCGTGACGGTCAGCGTACACAACGCCTCCCAGGCTGTCCAAGTGCTGAGCAGCAGGGTGACGTTCTGGGGCGTGCCCCGCGAGGAAAGTCACGACGGCGCACGTGGCTGGGCGTGTCTCGGCGAAGGAAGCTACCTCACGAAAAGCACGCATCCGCCCAAATGCGAACACCCTGGCCTCGCACGACCCACGCCGTTCTTGATGCTTCCGACGGCCTGCGGGCCTGTGGAAACGACCGCGAGCGGCGAAGCGTGGAATGAAGAAACGTTCGCGGGCGTGAGCTACGCGTCCCCCGCGCTGGAAGGATGTGAAGCGCTGCCGTTCAATCCGTCGATCGAAGTCAAGCCGGACACGCAGGCCGCCAGCACGCCGACGGGTCTGTCGGTGAACGTGGCAGTGCCCCAAGAAGAAGCGACGCTGAATCCCGCAGCCAGAGAGGAGGCCGACATCGAGAAGACGAGGCTTGAACTGCCCGAAGGCCTGCAGGCGAATCCCGGTGCGGCGGGCGGTCTCCTCACATGCTCGGACTCGAAGATCGGCTTCAACGGGCTAGAAACGGGGCTAAACAAACAGCTCGAATTGGAAAAGAAGTCCGGACTCAAAGAACAGCTCGAACTAGAAGGACAGCTCGAAAACGAAAACTTCACGGACGCAGCGGCCATCTGCCCCGAAAGTGCGAAGATCGGCACGGTCAACATCAACACGCCGCTGCTCGAACACGAACTCACGGGCGCGGTGTACCTCGCCGAACAGGACACCAACCCCTTCAAGTCACCGCTCGTGCTCTACATCGTCGCCGAAGAACCGAAGTCCGGCGTGCTCGTCAAGCTCGCCGGCGAAACGAGCATCAATCCGGCGACGGGACAGCTGACCTCGGTCTTCGAGCATACGCCGCAGACGCCGTTCGCAGAACTGAAACTACAGTTGTTCGACACCGCGCGCGCCACGCAGACCACGCCGGCCAAGTGCGGGTCCTATGCCGCCCATGCCGAGTTCTCCACCTGGTCGAGCCAGGAAGCCAAAGCGGACGAAGCGAAACCCCCCTTCCCGGCCGAATCGACGTTCCAGATCACCTCGGGTGCGAACGGGTCGTCCTGCCCTGGCAGCAGTCTGCCATTCGAACCCAGCATCGTGGCTGGGAGCACGAACCGCCAGGCGGGCGCCTACACGCCTTTCACGCTGAAAATCAGGCGCCCGGACGGCGACGCCGCGCTGAAGACGATCTCGATAGCGCTGCCCCCAGGGCTCGCAGCGAAAATCGCATCGGTGACGCCGTGCCCCGAACCGAAAGCCCAGGAGGGGACGTGCGGTTCGGAAAGCCTGATCGGAGAATCGATCGCCAGGTCCGGCCTGGGCAGCTCACCCTACGACCTACCAGGCAAGGTCTACCTGACCGGCCCCTTTGAAGGTGCTCCGTTCGGCCTCTCGGCCGTGACCGAAGCAGACGCAGGGCCATTCCAAGTCGGCAAGGTCGTCGTGCGCTCGAGCATCGAAATCAACCCATCCACTGCGGCCGCCACAATCAACACCAAGGCCGCGCAGTTCTACGCCCAAGAAGAACCCTGGTACGGAAAAGAAGGAGAAGAAAAGAAGTTCGCGAGCACCCCTGAAACGTTCGGGGGTCTGCCCGACATGCTCAAGGGCGTGCCGGCGCAGATCAAAGAACTCGAAGTCATCGTCAACCACCCTGAAGAATTCGAGTTCAACCCGACGAGCTGCGAAACGAAGACGGTCAAGAGCACGTTGACCGGCTACGAAGGGCAGAGCGACAGTCCCGAATCGCAGTTCCCGATCGAAAACTGCGGAGCGCTGCCGTTTGCCCCCAAGCTGACCGCGTCGGCCGGAGCGCAGGGGAGCAAAGAAGACGGCACGGAATTCAAGGTGACGCTCGAATCGCCCGGAATCGGCCAGGCCAACATCCACAAAGTCGACCTCACGATCCCCGCGCTGCTGCCCTCGCGCCTCAGCACGATTCAGAAAGCGTGCCTCGCGGCAACCTTCGAAGCCAATCCGGCCGCGTGTGACGAAGGCTCGGTGATCGGCGAAGGGATCGTCACGACGCCTGTGTTCAAGAACCCGCTACGGGGACCCGCCTACCTGGTCTCCCACGGCGCCGCCGAATTCCCAGACGTCGAGTTCGTGCTGCAGGGCGAAGGCGTGAAGATCATCCTCGACGGCAAGACGGACATCAAAAACAAAGTCACCTACTCGAAGTTCGAAACCTCGCCCGACGCGCCGTTCACCAAGTTCGAATCGATCTTCCCCGCAGGGCCGCACTCGGCGCTCACGACGAACGTGCCGGAAGACGAACACTACAACCTGTGCAAGCACACGCTCACCATCCCCACCGAAATCACCGCCTACAACGGCGCGCAAATCACGCAGACGACGCCCGTCGCGCTGATCGGCTGCGGCGAAGTCAAGGGCGTGAGGGTGTACAAGGCGGCGATCAAGCGCCACTCCGTCAAGGGCTCGACGCTCACGCTCGTCGTGAAGGTGCCGATCGCCGGGCGCATCTTCGTCACCGCGCCAGGTCTGCATACGCTCAAGAGGTCCTTCTCGAAGGCGGGCACCTACAAGCTGACGCTGCACCTCGGCCCGAAAGGCCAGTCGGCCGTCGTACGCAAGCACCGCCTGAGGACGCGCGTGGACGTCAGGCTCGCCCCTAACCACGGCAAGGGCGCCACCACCGGCGTGACGGTCACGTTCCACTGAGCTCTACGGCTCGTTTGCCAGCGAGCGCCACAGATACCGACACGCGAGCGTCCGGTACGGCCGCCAAGGCTCGGCGATCCGCTCCATCTCCGGCGCATGTGGCAGCGCCTCCAGCCCGTACCCGCGCTCGATCGCGCGGCGGATGCCCAGATCGCCGACCGGCAGCACGTCGGGGCGCTCGAGATGGAACATCAAGAACATGTGCGCGGTCCACGTGCCGAGGCCCTTCACCGCGGTCAGCTCCGCTATCACGTCCTCGTCGCTCAGCTCATCCAGGCGCTCGAGCTCGAGCTCGCCCGAGAGCACGTGCTCGGCCAGCGAGCGCAGGTAGCCGACCTTCGCGCGCGACAGGCCCGCCGCGGCGCGCAGCTCTTCGGGGTCGTCCGCCAGGATCTCCGCGGGTGTCGGCGGGCGCTCGTCGAAGCGCGCGGTCAAGCGGCCGTAGATCGCGCGTGCCGCCAGCACCGACAGCTGCTGGCCGGTGATCGAGCGCACGAGCGCGCCGTAGTGGTCGTCCTGCTCCGGCCGGCCTTCGCGCGAGTCGGGGAGGGGTCCGACGGCGTCGATCAGCGCCGCGAGCACCGGGTCGGCGTTGCGCAGGCGGTCCACGGCGCGCCGTGAGGAGCCGCGCCGTGAGGAGCTCGGGCGCTTCGAGCTCTTCGCGCTACTGGACAGCGCCCAGCTTCTCCAGCGACACCGGCTCGCCGTCCAGCGCATTCAGCGCGCGCTCCAGCGACATCGCCAGGCACGTGAAGCTGGGGGTGTCGCGCACCGTGTAGCGCGAGGCCTCGGTCGTGCGCAGCCGCTGCACGAGGTCCAGGAACGTGCCCACGTCGTCGGTGTCGAACGCCACCACGAACTCCTGATCGTCCAGGCCGAACGAATACGTCGTGTGGTTGTCCACGCCGGGGTATTCGCGACCCACCTGGATGTGGCCCTGCATGATCCGCCAGCGCTCCTGCGCGTCCAGCGCGTACCACTCGCGCGACTTCACGAACGGGTACACGAACACGTAGCGGCCTTTGAAGCCGCGCGGCACCACGCGCTCGTCTTCGGAGTACTCCGAGCTCTTGCGCATCCCCAGGAACGAGTACGGGGTCTGCGCCCACTGCATCAGCCCGCTCTGCGCGAGCACCACGTGGAACTCGTGGATGCGGTCGAGGTTCTCCGCCTCCGCCACCAGCAGCAGCTCCGCGTCCCCGCGCGTGCCCACCAGCGAGAAGCTCTGCAGCAGGTGCCCGTCGGCGAAGTCCTCGCACGCCGCCGCGAACTCTCGCTTGTGCTGCGCGCGTTCCCCGTCATCCAGCCGCCGCCACGCTGCGTCGAGCTTCAGGAACGTGTACTTCACGAAGTGGCGGGCGCTCACACGGCGATTATCGCAGGGAGTCCGTGGCCTGCGGTCGCTCACACGCTCTCGAGGCGCCCCAGATCCTCGAGATCCTGCGGGCGTCCGGCGGCTGTCTTCATCGCTCGCAAATGCTCCAGGCTGCAAACCTGAATCTCGACCTCCCGGAACGGCACTGCCACGGCCTGTCCAGAGAGCTGGTGGTATGCGGGGTCCGTGTCGATGCCCGCCACCCACTGCATGAGGTCCAATGGGCCGAGGCGCGTGTCCAGGCGGAAGTTCGCTCCTTGCGCGAGCTGCGCCGGGTCTGTGGGGTCATAAGGGAACTCCTCGGGGGCCAGGTCACCTACGCCCACATGCTGGGCGTCAAGCTCAGCCAGGACGCGCGCGAGTCGTGCGAGATTCGCCGGCTCCGGGTCTGGGACGATGTCGAGATCTTTGGTCGCTCGGATGAAGCCGTGCACGCCCACGGCCACTCCACCGATGACGATGAACTCGACGTGGGCGCCGACCAGCGTCAGGAGCAGCTCATCCGGCTCGAACATCGCTCGGCATGCCCTGCCGCAACTCGCTCATCAAGCGGCTGAGCCGCAGCGTCTCCTCCAGGCGTTGCTGAGGTGTCTTGGTGCGGTCGTGCGCGGAGCGCGCTCGCGTGGCTGCCTCCTCGCGCGCGGCCTCCTCGGGAGTCCACGAAGGCCGTCGCTCGGTGTTCGGACCCGTGGCCATGCCACGATTGTAGTGCCCGATCTCAGCCCTCCGTGCGGGCACGTTTGGACGGCAGATAGAGTACCCATCGTGCGCATCGCGCTGCTCTCGCCGTACTCGTGGACCTACCCAGGGGGTGTCACACGCCACGTGGAAGCGCTCGCCAGCGAGCTGCGGGCAGCTGGCCACGAGGCCCGCGTCCTCGCGCCGTATGACCCCGACGACGCGCTCTCGCGCCGCCTGCACCGCGGGGCGCGCCCGCAGCGGACGCAGCCGCCGGAGCACTTCGTCGCGCTGGGGCGCACGGCCGGCTTCTCGGCCAACGGCGCCGTGTCCAACCTCGCCCCGCTGCCCGCGTCCGTGTGGGCGCTGCGCGCGGAGCTGCGCAGCGGGCGCTACGACGTGTTGCACATCCACGAGCCCGTGGTGCCGCTGCTCGGCTGGGACGCGCTGTGCAGCGCCGGCGAGCTGCCGCTGGTGGGCACCTTCCACACCTACTCCGAGAACGTCCTCACCAACGGCTTCGCCGCCAACGTGCTCGGCGGGCGCCGGCGCATGAACCGCCTGCACGCGCGCATCGCCGTCTCGGACGCCGCCGCGTGGACCGCGCGACGCTTCTACGGCGGGCGCTACCGCATCATCCCCAACGGCGTGCACGTCCCCGAGCCCACGCACGCCGGCCCCGTCGGGCAGCCCGATCCGCACGCCGCGCTCGCACCCGACGCGCCTGCGCGCGTCCCGTGTGGGCACGCCACCGCCCCAGGGCCCCAGCCGCTGCGCATCCTGTTCATCGGCCAGGCCGTGCAGCGCAAGGGCCTGCCCGTGCTGCTGCGCGCGTTCGAGGCGCTGCGCGAGCAGATCCCCGCCACCCTCACGCTGGTCGGCGCCAGCGCGCAGGAGGTCGCGCACATGATGCTCGACGACCGCGGCGTGCACGCGCTCGGCAAGGTCTCCGAGGAGCGCAAGCTCGCGGAGCTGCAGCGCGCAGAGGTGCTGTGTGCCCCGTCGCTGCACGGCGAGAGCTTCGGCATGGTGCTCACCGAGGCGTTTGCCGCCTGCACGCCGGTCCTCGCCTCCGACATCCCCGGCTATCGCGACGTCGTGCGCGACGGTCGCGACGGCCAGCTCGTGCCTGCCGGGGACGCGCTCGCGCTCGCCGAGGCGCTGCGCGCGCTCGCGCTCGACCCCGCGCGCCGCGCGCGCATGGCGCACGCCGCGCGCGAGCGCGCCGAGCGCTTCGCCTGGCCGCACGTCGCCGCGGAGGTGCTCGACGCTTACGAGCAGGCCATCTGCCTCGCCGAGCCCACCCGCCGGCGCGCACGCGGGCGCGCGCACGAGCTGGCCGTGCGCCACGGCTTCGTGCCCGCCGATCTGCTACCGCGCGTGCCCCCCGAGCGCCTGCCCTCGCTGCGGCCGGTCGCGCCGCCGCTCGTCGGGCGCGCACGCCGCGCGCGCAACGTGCGCCGTGCGGGTCTGGCCGCCAGCTCGCTCGCCGGCGGCGCCCTGTGCGCGCTGGCGCTGCAGCGCGTGGGCGTCGCCCGCGTGGCCGCCTCGCTGCTCGCCTCCAAGCCGGGCCTGCTCGCCGCCGGGCTCGCGCTGATGTGCACCGCGATGTTCGTGCGCGCGCTCGCCTGGCACTCGATCCTCGCCGCCGCCCCCACCTGGCGGCGCGCCAAACGCCGCGACGCCATGCAGGGCACGTTCATCGGCGTGCTCATGTCCGCCACGCTCCCCGCGCGCCTGGGTGAGCCCTCGCGCGCGCTGATCGTCGCGCGCCGCATCGGCAGGGCGCGCGAGACGCTGCCGGTGGTGCTCGGGACGATGGTCTCGCAGACGCTGCTGAACGTGCTCGCGCTTGTGATCCTCGGAGCGGTCACGCTGTCGCGCGTCAGCGTGCTGGACGGGCACGATCGCGGGCTGGTGCTGCTCGCGCTTGCCCCGCTCGCGGCGCTCGTGGCGCTGCTGCTCGCGCCCGTCCTCGTCCCGCCCGCTGCGCTCTCGCGCTCGAGCCGCGCGCACGCGCTGCTGGTCGCGGTGCGCCGCTCGCTGTTGCGCCTGCGCGTCGGCCTGCGCGTGTTCGCCCGCCCGCGGCACGCCGCCTTCGCCACCGGCGCCCAGCTCGGCGCGTGGGCGCTGCAGTGCGTGTCGTGCTGGCTGTTGTTGATGGCGCTCGGTCTCGACTCCCAGGCCGGACTCGGCGCCGCCGCGGCGGTCCTGTTCGCGGTCAACGTCACCGCCGTCGTGCCCGCCACCCCCGCCAACGTCGGCGTCTTCCAGGCCGCCTGCGTGGCGGTGCTCGCGGGCGCCTACCACGTCTCCACGCCCGAAGCGATCGCCTACGGCATCGTGCTGCAACTCGTCGAGGTGGTGAGCGCGCTGATCATGGGCCTGCCCGCGCTCGTCAACGAGGGGCTCTCCTGGCGTGAGGTGCGCCTGCGCACGATGCACGCCACGCCCGTGAAGCTCGGGCCGCTACCGAACGCCTCCGCCTCCGCGCCCGCAGGCGCGCGACGTTGAGCGGCGCCTGGGTGTACATCCTGCGCTGCGCCGACGGCTCGCTGTACACCGGCTGGAGCACCGACGTGCAGCGACGCCTCGCCGCCCACCAGGCGGGCAGCGCCAGCCGCTACACCGCCAGCCGTCTGCCGGTCGAGCTCGCACTCACGCTGCCGATGCCCGACCGCAGCGCAGCCATGCGTGAGGAGGCGCGCATCAAGCAGCTCGACCGCGCCGCCAAGCTCACGCTGATCGCCAGCAGCGCAGCACGGTCGAAGCGCGCGCCCGTTTAGGGCATGATGGGGGCATGGCATCACGACCCCCCGCGCGCAGCGTCAAGATCGCCGACGACGAGCGGACCGGCTGGTCCTCGGACCGTCCGCGACGTGAGGGCGCCGCGCAGCGCCCCGCAGATCTGACCGTCCACTGCCGCGTGCTCGCGCCAGCCGACCGACTGCGCTACTCACCGGGGAGCCTCGTGATCGTCGTATCCGCCTCGCACGCCGAGCGTGACCGCTTCCTCGACCGCCTGATCGAGGACCGCGCCAGCCTGCTGTCGCTGGACAAGGTGCGTGCGCTGCTCGCCGGGCGCGTCGCCGAGCAGGAGCTCGACACACGCGCGCAGGAGCTTTTGCTGGCGGCGGTCGCCAAGCGCCTGGAGGCCAAGGAGACGGTGGTGCTCGGCGCGGACGGTCTCGCTGCGGAGGAGCGCGAGCAGTTCGTGCGCATCGCCGCCGCACACAAGCGCCCCCGTCATCTGATCCTGCTGGAGACAGCGCGCGAGCAGGTGCGCGACGAGGACCACGCCCCGCTCAACGAGCTGCGCCGCGCGCTGGACGCGGGCGAGCTCGGAGGCGAGGGCTTTCAGACGGCGCTGCGACTGGGCGGCGGGACGGCGAGCGAGGTCAAGCGCATCCTCTTCCGCCCGCCGCCGCGCGAAGACAGTTAGCTGCACCCACGCCGGCACGGCGCCGGCGCGGTCCGCCAACGGCTCGCTTGCGTCTTGCAGACATACAGTTGGGCGCGCCTGCGGCCGATACCCGAGCTGTGCGGAACACACTTCCCGCTGCCCCAACACGCGCGGCCACCGCGCGGTCCATCCGTTCGACCATCGCCGGTGACGCGTGATGCCATGCACGCTGTCGCCGGTCAACCCAACGCCCTCCAGCTGAACGACAGCGCCGGTGCGGACGCCGCACGCGTGCAGGGCCGCGACGCGCGGCACGCGTGGTCGATCTACCTCGCCGCCAGCGTGCTGCTCAGCGCCGGCTACGCGCTCGCCCACATCGTCGGGCCGGCGTGGCTGGGCAGCGGGCTGGTGTTCAACTTGATCGGCGGCTCCAGCGTCGTCGCGCTGATCGTCGGCGCGCGCTGGAACGCCGGCGCGCGGGCAGGCGGACGGGCGCCGTGGTACGTGCTGGCGTGCGGGCAGGCGCTGTTCGTCACCAGCGACGTGCTCGCCTACAACTACGAACGGCTGTTTGGCAACGCGCTGCCGTTCCCGTCGCTCGCCGACCCCTTCCACATCGCCTTCTATCCCTTCCTGCTGGCCGGCATGGTGATGCTGATCCGCGAACGTGGCGAGAACCGCGACCGGGCGAGCCTGATCGACGCGCTGATCGTCACGCTCGCGCTGGCGACGCTGTTGTGGGTGTACCTGATCGCGCCGTACGTGGCCACCAACGCGCTGTCGTTCACCGGCAGGATCGTCTCGCTGGCGTACCCGACGATGGACATCCTCGTGCTCGGCCTCGTCGCGCGCGTGGCCGCCGGCAGCCACCGGCGCGAGCCGGCGTTCTTCTTCCTGCTCGCCGGCGCCGTCGTGCTGCTCGGCAGCGACGCGCTGTACGGGTGGAAGCTGCTCGGCGGCGTGAGCGGCACCGGCGGCCTGATGCACGTCGGCTGGGCGACCTACTACGCGCTGCTGGGCACCGCCGCGCTGCACCCCTCGATGCGCCAGCTCTCCACGCCCGGCCCCAAAGCCCACGCCCACCTCACGCGTGCGCGCCTCGCGCTGTTGACGTGCGCGAGCCTCACCGTGCCGCTGCTGATCGTCCTGCGCAGCGCGCTGCACGAGTCGCTCGACCTGTACGTGCTCGTCGGCTGCTCAGGCTTCATGTTCGCGCTCGTGCTGCTGCGCATGGCGGGCATCGTGCACCGCAACGAGGAGCTGGCCCTGCGCATGGTCGCGCTGACCGAGCAGAGCGCCCAGGCGGAGCTCGAGCACCAGGCCTTTCACGACACGCTCACCGCGCTGCCCAACCGCGCGCTGTTTCGCAACCGGGTCTCCCACGCGCTTGCCGGACAGCGCCGCGACGGCCTGCCGGTGGCGGTGCTGATCATCGACGTGGACGACTTCAAGCACGTCAACGACGGGCTGGGGCCGGCGGCGGGCGACGAGGTGCTCCAGGAGGTTGCGCGGCGACTGGCGGATTGCATGCGGCCGGTCGACACCGCCGCGCGGCTCGGCGGCGACGAGTTTGCGGTCTTGATCCACGACACCGAGAGCGAGATGCACGCCGTCGAGATCGCCCAGCGCGTGATGGACGCGCTGCACGTGCCGATCGCCCTCGAAGGCAGGGACGTCTCGATCGCGACCAGCGTGGGGATCGCGTTCGGCGATCGCGGCATGCTCGCCGGCGCCGACGCCGGCGCCGACGCCGAGGAGCTGCTGCGCAACGCAGACGTGGCGATGCACAGGGCGAAGGCCAGCGGCAAGGGTCACTACCAGATCTTCCAACCGGAGATGCACGCCAAGGCGCTCGCGCGCCTGGAGCTGAAGGGCGATCTGCAGCGCGCGCTCGACGCGGGCGAGTTCACGCTGCGCTACCAGCCGATCATGGATCTGGCGCGGGGGGACATGGCGGGCATGGAGGCGCTCTTGCGCTGGGAGCACCCCACGCGCGGCACCGTCCCGCCGCTCGACTTCGTGCCGCTGCTGGAGGACACGGGCATGATCGTGCCCGTGGGGCGGGGCGTGCTCCAGCAGGCGTGCGCGTGGGCGGCGCACATGCAGCGTGTGTGCCCGCGCGAGCCGCCGCTGTCGATCGCCGTCAACGTGTCTGCCTGCCAGCTGCAGCGCCCGGAGCTGATCGAGGAGGTGCGCGGCGCGCTGCACCAGCACAGCATCGCGCCGTGCAGTCTCACGCTGGAGCTGACCGAGAGCGTGATGATGCAGGACATGGAGCTCACGCTGCTGCGGTTGAAGGCGCTGCGTGCGCTCGGGGTGAGGCTGGCGATCGACGACTTCGGCACCGGCTACTCCTCGCTCAACTACATCCGCCAGCTGCCCGTCGACCTACTCAAGATCGACCGCTCGTTCCTCGCCGACCCCAACCCGGACGTCGCCGAGCTGACCGCCGCGATCGTCGGGCTCGCGCGCATCTTCAAGCTGAAGGCAGTCGCCGAGGGAATCGAGCAGCCCGCGCAGCTCGAACGCCTGCGGCGGATCGGCTGCGACTTCGGCCAGGGCTACCACTTCGCCAAGCCGCTCACCGGTGAGGAGATCATGGCGATGGCCGCGGCCGAGCGGGCGCCGGCGCTGGGGTTGCTGGCGCGCGGCCCTGTGGTCGGCTGAGCGAGCTACGCCCCGGCTTGAGTCAAGGCCCGTCCTGGTTCTCACGCGTGAGCTCGTACGTCCTCACCTCACGACCGTCACTATCGCGCCTATCACCACCAGGATTCGTGGTCTATCGACCGAGGTAGGAGTGGGGGTTGCGAATGGTCTCGCAGGGCCCTCGGTCGTCAGTTGCGACAGCATCACCACGATCCCCGTCGACGCGCTCGGGGACGAGATTGGCGTTCTGCTTGACACTCAGGAGCAGGCGCTGAGCGACGCAATAGCCGCCGCCTTCGATCTGGAGTGATCGCCGATTGCGTTCCAGCTGACAAAATGTCGTTCATGACGCAACGGGGTGATGCGGCCGAGCTGCGCCAGCAGCTCCGCGACGAGCTGGCGGCACGTCTCGCGCCGGCCGGCTGGAGTCTGGTCGATGGCGAAGGCGACGATTCGATGGTGCTCGCAGGCTTCGTGCGTCCGCTGAGTGACGAGTTCGCGGCGACCGGGCGCGGGTGTGTCGGATGGAAGTCCATACGCAGGCTGAGGTTGCTCCGGTCGCAACCCAGCTGGCCGGGCTCGCGCTCGAGCAGGCCGTCGCGTTCGCGGAGCGCTACACAAGCGTCGATGCCCTGCTCGAGGCACATCGCGACGACGAGTCCGAGGAGGTGAAGATGGTCGTGCCCGCGCTGCTGGCCGCTTCCGGGCGCTTCGAGGAGGCCCGCAATGCGCTCGCGCGCCATCGGTGCGAGGGAGACCTCCCGGAGCAGCGCAGGCGCGATAGGCGGTTCGTGTACCAGCTGACTCGCTGGATCGATAGCGGCGGCGAGCTGTCATTGCTGCCCAGCGAGCCGCCACCGCGCCGCCACGAGCGCTCCCAGCGCCGGCCCGTCACAGATGTTTGGCGCGAAGCACGCGCCGCCAACGAGGCCGTGGAGGCGGTCAAGCGAACGGGAAGCGGGAAGGCTCGATCGGAGCTTCGTGCGACGCTCGAATCGGAGCTCGCCCACCGCGGCGTAGACATGGATCCCCTCCAGGTCGAGCAGAAGATCGACCAGCTGTGGACATCGCGCGCCGAGCGCGCCCACCAGGGCGCGCTGGCGCTGAAGACGCTAGGCAAGATCGGGCTCACCGTCGCGAACGTGATCCGCACACGCGAGCTGCCGGAGCTCCCTGACATGTCCGTGCCAGACTGGCTCGAACCGCCGGCCCAGGCCGTCTACGCGGTACCGCAGTGCCGCGAGCAGGGCCGCAGATGGACGGCAGTCAAGTTGGACGAGGGAAGTGATGAGTGGCTTCAGCGCGTCCACGCCGCCGTGCCGCGCCTTGTGAAGATCGTCGAGAGTGCGACCCTGGACGCATGGCTTAGCTGGGAAGGCTCGCAGGATGGTGGTCTCCTGCAGGTGCATCTCGGCGAGCGACGTGTCGGCTTGCTTGACGACGAGGCGACCGCCGCCTACGGGCAGGTCGTGGAAGCCGCAGCGCAGCGCGAAGAGCTGCCGTGCGTCGAGGCGCGACTGACGCCCATCGTCGCAGAGGCCGGCTATCTTCTCGAGGTTGCGCAGGCCGCGGAACATTCGGAACTGGCGCCGTCCGGCCTACCGACGCACACCAGCCGATGATCGACTCTGGAGCTGTGTCCGTGAACAAATGGCGACTCTGGCTTGGGGCGGGTATGGGCGAGACCATTTCCCAAGAGCTGGCGGCCACGATCGCGAGCCTGAACGGTCCAGAAAGGCGACGCGCGAGATGGCTGGTGCGCCGGGGCGAACCCGCCGAGGACGTGCTCGTCGCGCGCTACGCGGTCGCCTACGCGCGAGAGCGCAAGCGCCGCTTCGAGCGATCCTCCTTCGCCTTCGGGCTTGCGCTTGGCGCAGCTTCCGGTCTTGCAGGGATCGGCCTCGCGATCTACTTCTTCAGCCGCGCCGCGGACGCGCGGGCGATGACGTCGGCAGCGTTGGGAGTCCTCCTGGTGGCCAGCACTTGGCGTATGTGGCAAGCGGCGCGAAACGTCGAGGCCGCCGAGCAGGTCAACCAAGAATACCTGCGTCGCTCGGGCGCTCCCTATGTTCCGGGTGGCCCGCCGACTCGGGTGGACGTGCCGCCGCTGGCCTTGGCCGGTTCGCTCGCAATCCACGTGGCCGCCATCTTCATCATCGGTGGCGTCGTGACACTACTGCTGAGGGAAGCCCCACTCACCCCCGGGAGCGTCCTGTCGGTGGGGGCGTCAGGTGGTGCCGGCGCCGCGATAGGCGCAGTGATCGGTGTCATCCACAAAAGATCGCACTAGTAGCTAGTCGAGCGGTCATCGTCTTGGAAGGCGCGCGCTCCGTGGGTCTCCACACCCAGCCGGCGGTGCACGACGTCGATGAGGCGTCGCTCGACTATCTTTGAGCGGGCGCCGGCGCTGGGGTTGCTGTCGCGCGGCCCTGTGGCCGGCTGAGCGAGCTACGCCGCTCATAGCCGTTCCTCCCCTCGGTTAGCCCTCGCCCGCCATCGCCGGCTCATCCTCCGCTTCGACCGCGCCGTCCGGCGGCTCTGCGTCGTCGAGCTCGGCGGCGCCGTCCTCGCCGGCCGCGCCGAACAGCGACGGGTCGCGGTAGGAGCCGCGGATGAGGTCGTCGGGCGAGCCGTTCTCCAGCAGCCGCCCCTGGCGCGTGCCGAAGTAGATCGCCTGCGGGTGGTGGGCGACGAGCGCGAGCGTGGACTGCTCGGGCTCGGGCGCGTAGCCGTCGGTGATGTGCATGCCGATCTGTCGCAGGTCGAGCAGCTGCTCGACCTTCAGGTGCTCGGACTGCTCGGGCACGGCAGGGTAGCCCCACGAGTAGCGACGGCCCTGCGCGGCGCCGATGCCGAGCATCTCGCGCGCGCTCGCGTGCAGCCACTCGGCCAAGCCCTCCGCGGTCTGCACGCCGAGCCCGTGCACGAACAGCTGCTCGGCGAACTCGCCTTCGGCCTCGAGCTTGGCCATTAGCTCGGTCACCTGCGAGCCGACGGTCACCGCCTGCACGGCGATCACGTCGAGTTCCGCCGGCGGCTTGCCATCGATGGCGGGGCGGAAGAAGTCGGCCAGGCACAGCCGGTCGCCGGAGGGCTGGCGCGGGCACACGAAGCGCGTGAGCTCCGCGGCAGGGTCGGCGGGGTCCAGCGTGGCGCCGGGGCCGGCGACGGCGGGGTCGAGCACGACGATGTCGTTGCCGAGCGCGTAGCAGGGGAAGAAGCCGAGCAGCGCGCGCGGGTGCAGGTAGTCCTGCTCGCGCCACATGCGCTCGAGCCGCGGCTGGAAGTCCTCGCGCAGCAGCGTCTGCCACGCCTCGCCTTTGACGCCCTTGCCGCCCCAGTGCAGCTTGAACAGCACGTGCGTGTCGAGGTGGCGGTAGACCTCGTCCATGTCGATCGGGATCTCCCGCACGCCCCAGAACGGCGGCGTGGGGATGGGGACGTCGGTGCGCGCGGGCGAGCGCACGGAGTCATCGGCGAAGTTCAGCTCCTCCTCGGGCGCCTCGCCCTTGGCGCGAAACTCGCTGGCGCCGGCGAGCAGCTTCTGCACGAGCGCCCCGCGCGCGTCGGCGTCGATCAGCTGGTCCATGACGGCGAGGCCCTCGAAGGCGTCCTTGCAGTAGAAGACACCGGGCGCGTACACCTCGTCGGAGTCTTTGCCGCCGGGGTACAGCGCGCGGTAGCCGAACGCGCGGTTGATCGCGGCGCCGCCGATCAGCACGGGGTAGGAGAGCCCCTTGGCCTGCAGCTCCTGGATGCAGGCGGGCATCTGCTTGGAGGTGGACACGAGCAGCGCGGACAGGCCGATCGCCGTCGCGTCGTGCTCCTGGGCGGCGTCGACGATCGTTTGGATGGGCACCTGCTTGCCGAGGTCGACGACGGTGTAGCCGTTGTTGGTGAGGATCGTGTTGACGAGCGACTTGCCGATGTCGTGCACGTCGCCGAACACGGTGGCGAGCACGACGGTGCCCTTGGTGTAGCCCTCGATCTTGTCGAGGTATTTCTCCAGCTGGGCGACCGCGCGCTTCATCACCTCGGCGGACTGCAACACGAACGGCAGGATCAGTTCGCCGGCGCCGAACTTGTCGCCGACCTCTTTCATCGCCGGCAGCAGCACGTCGTTGAGCGTCGGCACGGCGCCGATCTTCTTGACACTACGATCGATCCACTCCTCGACGCCGTCCCGGCGTCGTCTCAATATATGAAAATGAAGCGCCTCCTGCGGCTCCATGCCCGCGGTGGGATCGGCGGCGCCCTGGCTTGCGTCTTCGGGGCCCTTGGACTCGAAGTGGGCGATGAACCGCTCGAGCGCGTCCTCGCGGCGGTTGAACACGAGGTCGTCGGCGAGCTCACGCTCGAGGTCGGGGATCTCCGCGTAGGGGGTGATGTGGTTGGGGTTGACCATCGCCAGGTCGAGCCCCGCCTGCACGCAGTGGTGCAGGAACACCGAGTTGAGCACCGCGCGCGCGCCGGGGGACACGCCGAAGGAGACGTTGGAGACCCCGAGCGAGGTCTTCACGTCGGGGATCTCTTCCTTGATCGCTTCGATCCCGGCGATCGTCTCGACGGCGGAGGGCCGCCACTCCTCGTCGCCGGTGGTGAGCGTGAACGTGAGGCAGTCGAAGATCAGCAGCTGGGGGTCGAGGCCGTGCTCGTCGCAGCAGAGTTCGCGGATGCGCTGGGCGATCTCGACCTTGCGCTGCGCCGTCTTGGCCATCCCGTCCTCGTCGATCGTGAGCGCGATCAGCGCGGCGCCGTGCGCGAGCGCGAGCGGCACCACGCGGTCGAGCTTCGCGCGCCCGGCCTCGAGGTTGACGGAGTTGACGATCGCGCGCCCAGGGATCTGCTCGAGCGCGCGTTCGATCACCTCCGGCTCGGTCGAGTCGATCTGGATGGGCGCGGGCTGCGTGAGCGAGACCTTCTTGGCGAGCAGGCGCATCTGCTCGTCCTCGTCGGTGCGCTCGGTGAGCGCGACGCACAGGTCGAGCACGTGCGCGCCGCCGGTCACCTGGTCCTCGGCGATCTGCACGAGGCCGTCGTAGTCGTCGGCGAGCAGCAGCTCCTTGGCCTTGCGCGAACCCTGCGAGTTGACGCGCTCGCCGACCATCGTCGGCGCCGGCTCCTGTGCGAGGGGCGTGGCGGCGATCATCGATGAAAGATGCGGCTGGCGCGGCGCGGGGCGGGCGGCCACGGTCAGGCCGGCAAGGCGCTGGGCGATCGCGGCGATGTGGTCGGGGGTGGTGCCGCAGCAGCCGCCGACGATCCCCACGCCGTAGCGCTCGACGAACTCCTTCAGCGCCTCGGCCAGCGGCTCGGGCTGCTCGGGGAAGATCGTCTCGCCGTCGGGACCCTGCAGCGGCAGCCCGGCGTTGGGGATGCAGGCGACGGGCACGGGGCAGGTTTCGCCGAGGAAGCGGATCGCGTCGCGCATGTCCTCGGGGCCGGTGGAGCAGTTGAGCCCGATCACGTCCACGTGCAGCGCCTCCAGCGTGGTGAGCACGGCGGAGATGTCGGTGCCGAGCAGCATCTTGCCGCCGTTGGGCAGCAGCGAGACGGAGGTGTGGATGGGCAGCGTGCGCCCGGTGCTCTTGAACGCGGCGCGCGCGCCGAACACGGCGGCCTTGACCTCGAGGATGTCCTGGGCGGTCTCGATGATGATCAGGTCGGCGCCGCCGTCGATCAGGCCCTCGGCCTGCTCGGTGAACACCTCCACGAGCTCGCCGAAGCGGATCTGCCCCAGCGAGGGGTCCTCGGAGGCGGGCAGGTAGCCGGTGGGCCCGATCGAGCCGGCCACATAGCGGTGCTCGCCGGCGGCCTTGCGCGCGATCTGCGCGGCCTTGGTGTTGATCTCGAGCGTGTAGTCGGCGAGCCCCCACTCGCCGAGCTTCAGGCGCGAGCCCTGGAAGGTGTCGGTCTCCACGACTTCCGCGCCCGCGTCGAGCATCGAGGCGTGCACGCCCTCGATCACGTCCGGGCGGTTGAGCACGAGCGCCTCGTGGCACTTGCCCGCGAGGCCGCCGTAGTCCTCGCTGGTCAAGTCGAACTGCTCGAGCGTCGCGCCCATGCCGCCGTCGTAGATGACCACGTGCTCGTGGATGGCTTTCAAGTAATCGCGCTCGGGCATTGCGATCAATGCTAGATGAGCCGCTCGCGCGGCCCCGCCGCGGGCACCGTTCGGGCAGCGAGTTGCCCGAAATGGCCGGCAGGCATGTGGGTCCACGGGGCCGCAGCCATCGTTCACGCGTCGAACATCTCCGGACTCCCGTGCGCGCGTGTGCAAACTGCCAGGCGACCCACCGAGCGGGGCCGCTCAGCGGGGGCGAGGAGTCAACCGCAGCGGCCCTGCCGGGGGCGTTAGAGGAACTGAATCGAGAAGACCCGACAAGCAGGATCGAAGACAAGGAAGGGAACGACCATGACGCCTGAGTTTCTGCTCGAGGCACCTGTCAAGCAAGCGGCCGAGAGCACGGATGAGTTTCTGGCCGAGGCGCGCCTCGGGGGAGCAGCAGAGAACAGGGTGGAGCTACTGCGCGAGGCGCCGCCCGAGGAGCGCCCTGCCGTGAGGTTGCTGCGCGAGATGCCGCCGGAGATCACGGTCGAGCGCCTGACCGCAGCGCCCGTGGAGCGCGTCGCCGAGCCTGTGGAGCGCGTTGCCGCCCCTGTCGAGGGCATCGCTGCGCCCGTGGAGCGCGTCGCTGCCCCTGTCGACGGCATCGCCGCGTTTGTTGAGAGCATCCCGGATCTGTGGGACGGCCAGGTGCCGTGGGAGACGGCGGCGGGTGGCGGCCGGATCACACGCGAGGCGCCGGCGCCGGTGGAGCGCCCGTTCGTCGCGATCGTCGGTCTCGGGCACACGGGTCTGCCGAGCGCGCTGGCGCTGCGTCGGGCGGGCGTGCGCGTGGTGGGGATCGACACGTCCGCGAGCCGGTTGGAGGACATCCGCCGCGGGCGTAGCACTGCGCTGGGCGTGCGTGGCGAGGAGCTGCGCGAGCACCTGCGCGACGCGGACTTCGTGTTGAGCGGCGAGCTCGAGCTGGTGCGCTCGGCCGCCTGTGTGTTGATCTGCGTGCCGGCGATCCTCGACGCCGAGCGCCGCCCCAGCCTGGAGGCGCTGCGGCGCACGTGCGCGGCGGTCGTGCAGCACGCGCACGCGGGCCAGACGCTGGTGCTCACGTCGACCGGCTACGTCGGCTGCACGCGCGAGCTGCTCGTGGAGCCGCTCGCCGAGCGCGGCCTGCGCGCGGGCGAGGACGTGTTCGTCGCGTGCTCCCCCGAGCGCTGCGAGCACGAGGACGTCGCGTGCTCCCCCGAGCGCCGCGAGCACGACGACTTCGCGTGCTCCCCCGAGCGCCGCGAGCACGACGCCGCCGGCGGCGCGCGCGCGCATGCTTCACGCGTGCTCGGCGCGGTCAGCGAGACCTGCTACGCGCACGCCTCGCAGGTGCTGCGCGACATCTGCCCGAGCCTCTACCGTGTGTCCTCGCCGGAGGCCGCGGAGATGGTGAGGCTGTATGAGAGCACCTTCCGCGCCGTCAACACCGCGCTGGCGTTCGAGATGGCGGATGCCTGCCGCACGGCACAGCTGGACATCGCTGAGGTCACCGCTGCGGCGGCCAGCAGCGAGGGCTTCCTCGCGCATCACCCGTCCGCCGGCGTGGGTGAGCACAGCGTCGGCGTGGACCCGCACCACCTGCTGCATCCGCTGCGTGCGAAGGGCCGGCCTGCGTTGCTCGCGGAGGAGGCCATGCGCACGCTCGCCGCGCGTCCGCGGCGTGTGGCGATGCGTGCGCACGAGCTGCTGCAGCACTCCGGGCAGCGCCTGCGCGACATGCGCGTGCTGGTGGTGGGGGCCGCGTACAAGCCGGGCGTGTCCGACTACGCGGGCTCGCCGGGCGTGGAGATCATCTCGTGGTTGGCCGCCGAGGGCGTGCCGGTCGAATACCACGACCCGCTCGTGCCGGTGCTGCGGATCGACGACGAGGATCTGCACAGCATCGACCCCGATCCTCGCCGGGACGCCTCTGGCTTTGGCCCGGAAGACTATGACCTGGTGATCGTCGTGACGATCCAGCCGGGCCACGACTACGGATGGCTGCGGCGCTGCCCGCAGGTGCTCGACTGCACCTACAGCGAGCCGGCAGGCCGGCGCTGCCTGCTGCCATAGGCGGGAGGAAGGGCGTGGCGGGGGCCCGACACCTGCCACCGCTTGCCACACGCGGAGCGGGGAGGGCTGGCCCCCGGCCCCGCTCCGCGTAGAGGCAAGTAGTACGTACGTACTACTTAATAAACAGCATCTCCGAGTACTTGGGCAGCGGCCACAGGTCGTCGGCGACGGTCTTCTCCAGCCGGTCGGCCACGTCGCGCACGTCTTCCATCGCGGGGATGACCGTGTCGCGCATGTACAGCGCCTCCTTCTGCGCTGAGCCCTCGGGGTGGTTCTCGTCGAGGTTGGCGTCCTCGAGCTTGACCAGCGCGTAGTGCAGCTCCTTGACCACCGGCTCGACCTCCTCGACCAACTCGTCGAGCCCGCCGGCCTTCAGTTCGGTGAGGTGTCGCACCGCGGCCGGCAGCAGCATCGTGCGGGCGATCGAGGCGGCGGTCTCGGACTCGATGTTGATGTTCGTGGCGTACTGCTCGGTGAACACCTCATAGCGCGACTCGAGCTCGCGCTTGGAGAGCACTTTGTACTTTTTGAACGCCGCCACCGTCTGTTTCTCGACCAGCCACGGCAGCGCGTCGGGTGTCGTCTTCAGGTTGGCAAGGCCGCGCTTCGCGGCCTCTTTGTGCCACTCCTCGGAGTAGCCGTCGCCGTCGAAGACGACCCGCTTGTTGGCCGTCCACGCGGCCTTGACAACGCTCGTGACGGCTTTCTCGAGCGTCGCCCCCGAGCCTTTCAACGCGGTCTTCAGCTTTTCCGTGAGCTCGTCCACGGACTCCGCGACGATCGTGTTGAGCACCGTGTTGGGGAAGGCGGGCGAGGAGCTCGAACCGAGCGCGCGGAACTCGAACTTGTTGCCGGTGAACGCGAACGGGCTCGTGCGGTTGCGGTCGCCGCCGTGCAGCGGCAGCGCCGGTAGCACCGGTGTGCCGAGGCCGAGGAACGAGCCGGGCTTGGAAGGCTGCACCTTGCCGGCCTCGATCGCCGTGAACACCTTCTCCAGCTCAGCGCCCAGGAAGATCGAGATGATCGCCGGCGGCGCCTCGTTGGCGCCCAGGCGGTGGTCCTGGCCGGCGCTGGCGATCGACGCCCGCAGCAGCGCCTGGTGCTTGTTGACGGCCTGGATCACGGCCGCGCAGAAGAACAGGAACTGCAGGTTCTCCTGCGGGGTGTCACCGGGCTCGAGCAGGTTCAGGCCGGTGTCGGTGCCCATCGACCAGTTGTTGTGCTTGCCCGAGCCGTTCACGCCCGCGAACGGCTTCTCGTGCAGCAGGCACACCAGGCCGTAGCGGCGCGCGACGTTCTGCATGATCTGCATCGTCAGCATCTGGTGGTCGGCGCCGACGTTGGAGTTCTCGAAGATCGGCGCCACCTCGTACTGGTTGGGCGCGACCTCGTTGTGGCGCGTCTTGATCGGCACGCCCAGCTTGGCAAGTTCGAGCTCCACCTCGAGCATGTACGCGAGCACGCGCTCGGGGATCGAGCCGAAGTAGTGATCGTCGAGCTCGTGGCCCTTGGGTGGTTTGGCGCCGAACAGCGTGCGCCCGGTGGTCACCAGGTCGGGGCGTTCGAAGAAGTACTGCTCGTCGATCAGGAAGTACTCCTGCTCGCAGCCAATCGTGGTGAACACGCGCGCCGCGCCCTCCACGCCGAGCAGGTCAAGGGCGCGGATGGCCGCGCCGGAGAGCGCGTCCATCGAGCGCAGCAGCGGGATCTTGTTGTCCAGCGCCTCGCCCGTCCAGGAGGTGAACGCGGTGGGGATGCACAGCAGCGCGCCGTTGGGGTTTTCGAGGATGAACGCCGGGCTGGTGGGGTCCCAGGCGGTGTAGCCGCGCGCCTCGAAGGTCTGGCGAATGCCGCCGGTGGGGAACGAGGAGGCGTCGGGCTCGCCCTGGATCAGCTCCTTGCCGGAGAACTCCGCGATCGCCGTGCCGTCCCCGGCGGGGCCGTAGAAGGAGTCGTGCTTCTCGGCCGTGGAGCCCGTCAGCGGCTGGAACCAGTGCGTGTAGTGGGTGGCGCCTTTCTCCATCGCCCATTCCTTCATCGCCTGTGCCACCGCGTCGGCCAGCGAGGTGTCGAGCGCCTCGCCGCGCGCGAGCGTGCGCTGCAGCGCCTTGTACACGTGCTTGGGCAGGCGGTGGCGTTGCAGCGCCGGCGAGAACACGTTCGCGCCGAAGACCTGGTTGTCGGGGAGCGTCAGGTCGCTCGCGCCGAGCGCCGCTCCGTTGGCGCTCCACTGGGCGGCGGTCACGTTGTGCTGGCGGGTTCTGGGCATGGCTTGCTTGCTTCCTCCTTCACGAAGGGGTAGGGGCTGGGTCCGTGGCGGTGGCGCTCAGCCGTCGTAGGACTGTACGAACTCCCACGGGTGCGGGCGCAGGTCGATCTCCTTGGCTTCGGCGCGCTTGTAGGAGATCCACTCCTCGATCAGGTCGCTGGTGAACACGCCGCCGTCCAGCAGGAACTGGTGGTCGGCCTCCAGCGCGTCCATGGCCGCGCTCAGCGACCCCGGCACGTGCGCGATCTTCGCGAGCTCCTCCTCGGGCAGGTCGAACAGGTCGGTGTCCACCGGCGCGCCGGGCTTCAGCGCGCGTTTGATGCCGTCGAGACCCGCCATCAACAGCGCGGAGAAGCCGAGGTAGGGGTTGGTGAGCGGGTCCGGGGGACGGAACTCGACGCGCTTGGCCTTCGGTGAGGACAGGTACATGGGGATGCGCACGGCGGCCGAGCGGTTGCGCTGGGAGTGCACGAGGTTGACCGGCGCCTCGTAGCCGGGCACCAGGCGCTTGTAGCTGTTGCACGACGGCGCCAGGAAGGCCATCAGCGCGCGCCCGTGCTCGAGGATGCCGGCGACGTAGCTGAGCGCGAGCTCGGACAGCAGCGCGTAGCCGTGCTCGTCGAACATCAGCGTCGCGCCGTCCTTCCACAGCGACTGGTGCACGTGCATGCCCGAGCCGTTCTCCTCGTAGATCGGCTTGGGCAGGAAGGTCGCGCTCTTGCCGGCCGCGCGGGC